>SKER01001595.1_pt1 | contig 17898 bp, 15 predicted proteins | sample 4826961 | NCBI WGS metagenome assembly SKER01 (sample SAMN11008804, study PRJNA524170) | human gut metagenome | biome: Human fecal sample; material: Feces; isolation source: fecal sample from pouch patient p47 | host: Homo sapiens | place: Israel: Tel-Aviv | collected 2016-11-16 | reverse complement strand
GACGTTTATGGTGTAATAGAAGGGGCAGACGCTTTGAAAAAGTCAAAAAAGAAAAAAAATAAAAAAAGAATAGCGAATAACTACCTTGGAATGGCAGCAATTGCTATTGTTGTTCTGCTTCTGTTGGGTGGACTGACTTATCAGAGTCAGACACTTAAGGCGAGGATTGCTGTATACGATGCAAAGGCAGCAGCGCTAGAAGATTCTATTGCAGGTGAGCAGGAACGTACACAGGAAATAGATGAACAGAAAGAGTACATGCAGACGGATGAATATATAGCCGAAGTTGCCAGAGATAAGCTTGGTCTGGTCAAAGGAAATGAGATCGTATTTGAAGAAGAGAAATAAAGGAGATTTTGCAGAAAAGTTTTCTGGAACAATCTCCTTTATTTGACAGATATTTTAAAAGAACCCTCTTATAATATTTTTCTAGTGAAAGTATTGTAATACTTACCGGGAAGTATCAGGGGAGGGGGATATATGCAGGAATGGATAATTGCCATGCTCGTGATCAGCGTACTGCTGATATTGCGGGACATGGCAAAAACTATTTTGACGGGGAGAATGTCGAAAAAAGAAGAAATATTTCCGATTGGAGAAAATCATCCTCAGAAAGAAAAAGTGGAACGCTATGCGGCAGCTTTTCAGAAACTTGCGGATACATTTTATGGAATGCCGTACAAAAAGGAATACCTGAGTAGTGGGCAGATTGAGCGTATTCTGACGGATGCGAATGATCGTCTGTGCAGTAACTGCTATCATCGGGAAATCTGCTGGGGAAGTCAGGCAGAAACAATGTGTCAGGGGGGAGAAGCACTGGTACGTGCTCTCGAAAAAGATGATGAAGGAGAACTTGAGAAACTTCGTATGCAATGGGGGAGCGTATGCGGAAAATCATTGCAATATCTGGAAGAAGTACGCGAACAGTTTCGACAGGAAAAACAGAATCTTATATGGATGAATCGTATGATCGAAAGTCGGCTGGCAGTGGCTCAGCAGCTGACGGAGACAGCGGCCATTATGGAGACGGTAGCAAATGATCTGTATGATATTTCGGCAGCAGAACCGGAATTTCAGGAAGAACTGAAAAAGAATCTGCGAAGAAAACATGTGATTTTGAAAGCTGCGTGGGTGATGGACAAAGTTGAAGGGCGCAGACAGATTTTTCTTACTCTGCGTGCCAGGAGCGGACAGTGTGTTTCTGTAACAGAAGTCGCACAGATGCTCTCAGAGTTATGCGAAAGTAATATGACGTCTGTGCAGGGAAGCCGGTGTATTGTAAATGGGGAATTTCATACGATTCATTTTGTAGAAGATGTCAGTTATCAGATGTTATACGGAGTATCCAGACTTACAAGAGAAAATGAAAAAGTATCAGGGGATAATTATATCTGCAGACAGGAAGACGGTGGAAGATTTGTGATGTGTCTGTCTGATGGAATGGGATCGGGTATGGACGCATGCAGAGAAAGTGAGATTGTAGTGGAACTTCTGGAACAGTTTCTGGATTCCGGCTTTTCTCAGGAGACTGCGGCACGTATGGTAAATTCTGCGCTTGTTCTGAAAGGCAGGGAAGGAATGTTCTCTACGGTAGATATCTGTGCAGTAGATCTCTATACGGGAATCTGTGAGTTCCTAAAAGCAGGTGCAGCTTCGACATTTATCAAACGTGACCACTGGGTGGAAGCTATTTCATCAGAAAGCCTTGCGGCGGGACTGGTACAGAGGATTGATTTTGACACGGCATCCAGAAAATTGTATCATGGAGATTATCTGATCATGATGACCGATGGTGTGATGGACGCGCTGCCTGTTGAATGTGAGGAAGAGACGATGAAAGAGATCATTATGGATATTCAGGATGAAACACCCAGAGAGATCAGCCGGGGGATTTTGGAACGGGCACTCGGGTACAGCGATTATCATGCGAGGGATGATATGACGGTTCTTGTAGCGAATGTGGTAAGAAAATAAAAACACAGGAGAAAAGAAGATGTATAAAGATACATTGCAGAAAGTAAAAAAATTTATGACTGAAACAGGAATGCTGCAAAATTGTTCAGAGATCATCCTTGGTGTTTCTGGCGGTCCGGATTCGATGACAATGCTTCATATATTGAATGAACTCAGAGATGAATTTGACTATCGTCTCCGCGTAGTACATGTAAATCACGGAATCCGTGGAAAAGAAGCTCTGCGGGATCAGCAGATGGTGGAGAAAATATGCAGTGAATGGAAGATCCCGTGTGCAGTATATAATTATGATGTTCCTGCTCTGGCTCTCAGTTGGAAGATGGGAACCGAAGAAGCCGGCCGCAAAGTGCGTCGAATTGCTTTTGAAAAAGAGAAAGAAAATGCAGTGGCGATACCGGAAAAGGTGCGTGTGGCGCTTGCACATAACCAAAATGATATGGCGGAAACTATGCTGCATCACCTGGCCAGGGGAACCGGGATCAGGGGCCTCTGCTCGCTGAAGCCACTGAACGGAGAAATTATCCGGCCTCTTTTGTGTTTAGAACGGAGTGAAATCGTCAATTATGTAGAGGAGAACAGCATTCAGACAGTTCTGGACAGCAGCAATATGGAAGATGATTATACGAGAAACCGTATACGACGTCACATTCTGCCACTCATTGAGCAGGAAGTAAATCCAAGGGCAGTTACACATATGGCAGAAGCGTCAGAAATATTCGGACAGGCAGAAGCCTATTTTACGAAGCTGGCAGGAGAAATGGTAGCAGGATACAGGAAAGCAAAAGACAGATATGTCCTGGATCATGAGTTTTTCAAAAAAGAAACAATTATCCAGACATATGTGATCAGGGAGATATTAGAAGTAACAGGCGGACATCAGAGTGACCTTACCTCTGGTCATATAAAGCAGATCAGAGATCTGTATGGTATGCAGACTGGACGAAAAGCAGATCTTCCATATGAACTGGAGGCGTCCAGAGTTTATGAGGGAGTACAGATCCGAAAGAAAAATATGATCGCAGAATCAGATAGTGAGACAGAAGAACTGAAAATCCAAAATCTTGTTGTTCCGGGAGAAACGAAATGGAAGCAGGGATGCTTTACTGCAAAAATTTATTCATATAATGGTGAGAAGATTTTGGAAAAAAAGTATACGAAATGGTTTGATTGTGATAAAATAAATTGCGAACTGACTGTCCGCACACGCAGAAGCGGTGATTATATGGCAGTCAGTCAGAGCGGCGGGCATAAGAAGCTGACACGTTGTATGATCGATGATAAAATTCCGGGTGAACTGAGAGGGAAACTCCCACTGGTTGTCGATGGAAATGAAGTTTTGTGGATCGTAGGCGGAAGAATCAATGAGCGTTACAAAATCACTTCCGAAACAGGAAGGGTATTGGAGATCACATACCAAGGAGGAAACGTACAATGAGTGAAAAAATCAAAGTTTTACTGAGTGAAGAAGAAGTGGATGCAAGAATTAAGCAGATTGCAGCCCAGATCAGCAGGGATTATGCAGGAAGGGAAATACATCTTATCTGTGTTCTGAAGGGTGGCGTATTCTTTACCTGTGAACTGGCAAAGAGAATTACTGTTCCGGTATCCCTTGATTTTATGTCAGTATCCAGCTATGGTGATGATACAAAATCCAGTGGTGTTGTAAAAATCGTAAAAGATCTGGATCAGCCGCTGATCGGCAAAGATGTTCTGATCGTGGAGGATATCATTGACTCAGGAAGAACTCTCAGCTACCTGATCGAAATCCTGAAGGGAAGAAATCCAAACAGCATCCGTCTGTGCACACTGCTGGACAAACCGGAACGCAGGGTAAAAGACGTAAAAGTAGACTACTGCTGTTTTAATATTCCGGATGAATTTGTAGTAGGATATGGTCTGGATTACGCACAGAAATACAGAAATCTTCCGTTTATCGGGGTGGTTGAATTAGAAAACCAGGATTGAAAGGAGACAGCAGCAGGTGAATAAACAGTCAGGCAGAATTGGCCTGTATCTTGTATTGATCGTGATGTTGGTTGCCGGATACTTTTATCTGAACAATCAGGTAGCATCACAGAGCAGTTACTCAATGGAAAGTATGAAACAGGCAGCAGAGGATGGTAAGCTTTCTTCTGCAAAAATCTACCAGAACAGGGAAGTGCCTACCGGTTCCGTTGTTGCGGATATCGAAGGTGAAGGGAAGAAAAAAGTATATGTAATAGATGTTAAAGACGCACAGAAGCTTCTGGAAGGCTACGGCATTCATCCGGAAGTGGCAGATGTTCCGCAGGAAAGTGTATTTATGACAACACTTTTTCCGGTACTTCTCACAGGTGGGCTGGTGATTTTCCTGTTTCTTATGATGAACCGTCAGATGTCAGGAGGCGGAGGTAATGCCAAGATGATGAATTTTGGAAAGAGCCGTGCCCGAATGATGCTGCCGGATGACAAAAAAGTTACATTTCAGAATGTGGCAGGTCTTCAGGAAGAAAAAGAAGATCTGGTCGAGGTTGTTGATTTTTTGAAAGCTCCACAGAAATATACAAATGTTGGAGCAAGGATTCCGAAAGGAGTGATCCTTGTAGGACCTCCTGGAACAGGTAAGACACTTCTTGCAAAAGCAGTTGCCGGAGAAGCGGGAGTTCCGTTTTTCTCTATTTCAGGATCTGATTTTGTAGAGATGTTTGTCGGTGTCGGCGCATCCCGTGTACGTGACCTGTTTGAAGAGGGCAAGAAGCATGCACCATGTATCATCTTTATTGATGAGATTGATGCAGTTGCCAGACAACGTGGTACTGGAATGGGTGGTGGACATGATGAAAGAGAGCAGACTCTGAACCAGCTTCTAGTAGAGATGGATGGTTTCGGTGTAAATGAAGGAATTATCGTTATGGCGGCTACCAACCGTGTGGATATCCTTGATCCGGCGATTCTTCGTCCTGGCCGTTTTGACCGTAAGGTTGCAGTAGGCCGCCCGGATATCAAAGGAAGGGAAGAAATCCTCAGAGTTCATGCAAAAGACAAACCGCTTGGAGAAGATGTGGATCTTGCACAGATCGCGCAGACAACTGCCGGTTTTACAGGGGCAGATCTTGAAAACCTTCTGAATGAGGCTGCGATCATGGCTGCTAGATCAGGACGCAGTTATATTACACAGCTGGATATCAAGCATGCATTTATCAAAGTTGGTATCGGGGCAGAGAAACGAAGCAAAGTTATTTCTGAGAAAGAGAAGAAGATCACAGCATATCATGAGGCCGGACATGCGATCTTATTCCATGTACTTCCGGATATGGATCCAGTATATACGATTTCCATTATTCCTACCGGAATGGGAGCCGCAGGATATACCATGCCTCTTCCTGAAAATGATGACATGTTTAATACCAAAGGAAAGATGCTGCAGGATATTACGACACTTCTGGGTGGACGTGTTGCTGAAGAAATCATCTTTGGGGATATTACAACAGGTGCGTCAAATGATATTAAGCGTGCAACCAGTACAGCACGTGCAATGGTCATGCAGTATGGTATGTCTGACAAGCTTGGGCTGATCACTTACGGGGATGACGGAGATGAAGTCTTTATCGGACGTGATCTGGCACATACCAGAAGCTACAGTGAAGAAGTTGCAAAAGAGATTGATAAAGAGGTTCATGATATTATTGACCGCTGCCATGCAGATGCAAGAAAGATTATTTCTCAGCATATGGATGTTCTTCATAAGTGTGCAGCACTTCTTTTAGAGAAGGAAAAGATTCAGCGCGATGAGTTTGAGGCACTTTTTACAGCGAAAAATGAAATGCCTCAAGAATAAGATATACAAAGTGCATAAAAACAAATACTAAATTTTGTGAAGTTTGTGCACACTTTTGGAGGGAGTCATGGTACTATAATAACCGTAAAAACCCCCCAATACATTATATAGTTTTTGCTACACCCCATAAGAAGAAATACCTTCTCCAAAAAAGACAGCTTATCCCGCTGTCTTTTTTACTGTCTAAAAACCCCGCAGCATCAGGCGAGAAAATCGTCTTTTGTTGCGTTTTTTTGTTACTCACCAAGCTTTGGACATCGCTTTCTGGCGTCGGTAAGTGACCGTAAATCGCAAAAAGGAGAAAATCAGATACAATCCTAGACTCCAGAACTTCTTTACGTCAAAATGGATTCATGTTATCATTAATCCAATATGTGAGTTTACCTAGGGGAGAAATATGATGTTAAAAAAAACGAAAAAAAGCAAAGAATCTGTACAAGGATTCACGCTTGTAGAATTGATTATTATTGTAGCAATTCTGGGTGTGTTGGTGGCGATTTTAGCGCCTGCCTATACCAAGTATATTGAGAAAAGCCGGGAGGCAACAGATCTGGCAAATGCCAAATCTGCATATAATGAATTAATGATAAATATAGCTGAGAAGGAAGAAACTCCGGAACCTATTACTTTTGGATTAAAACAGACAATTTCAGGATGGCAGAGCCCTCTTCCTATAACAGTTGGGGGTGCTTCCTTTGATGGCACAAATACAGATAACTGGGTTGGAACACCGGGCCGAAACGGAACCTGTGTAGTTTCCTATGATAAAAATAAAGGTGTGATTTTTACCTGGAGTGGTGGAACGGAGGATGCGGCGGCAAGACCAACGTATAAAGGAGATTTGTTGGAAACCGTTACATTTCTTAAGGGAGTATTCTCGAAGCGAAATGAAGGAACTATGCAAAGTAATAAGGCCTACTACTCCAATCAGACATTCAAAATTGATGGAAAACAGTATACTACCCGTGTCTATTATGCGGACTCACCAGTTTTTAAAAAAGCATTAGAAGGTTATACGCCAAAGCCCGCCTCCTACGAGGATAGTCCTTTTTACTCAGTTCAGGACGATCCGGGAAATAAATACACACACCAAGGCTTTGCATACTACACCTACGGCAAAGATGGCTCCATCAATATGTTTACCTATGTAAACGAAAATAAGGTCTATCAGACAACTGACGAAGGTAAGACCTGGCAGGACATTACGCCAAATGAAAAATGAAGAATAATAGTAACTATTCAGAAGGTAGTATCCCGCAAGGGGATGAAAAGTTACGAATAATAAATTGTAACAGAGAGGTATCGCGAAGTTTATGTTTACGATTAAGACAGTCAAAGGTGACATAACAAAGATTACAGATGTACAGGCAATTGTAAATGCTGCTAACAATTCTCTTCTTGGAGGAGGGGGTGTTGATGGTGCGATCCATAGTGCAGCAGGTCCGGAACTTCTTGCGGAATGCAGGATGCTTCATGGGTGCGAAACTGGAGAAGCAAAGATAACCAGGGCATATAATCTGCCATGCGATTACGTGATTCACACGGTTGGACCGATATGGAATGGCGGAAAAAATAATGAAGATAAGCTTCTTACAGATTGTTATTATAATTCGTTAAAGCTTGCGATGGAGAATGATATTAGAACAATCGCATTTCCATCTATATCTACGGGAGTTTATCATTTTCCGGTAGAGAGAGCTGCTAAGATTGCGGTAAAAACAGTTTGTAGATTTCTGCAGGAGAATCCTGATAGTTTTGATCTTGTTGAGTGGGTGCTATTTAACGACCAGGCCGCATCCGCATATGAAACTGAGGTATCCTTAATATAAAAGTAGACTACAACAAAGAAAATGAGAAATGCAGATGGCATTTCCACCACAAAAGTAGACTACAAACCAAGAAACCTGGAAATGCAGATGACATTTCCACCACAAAAGTAGACCGCAAACCAAGAAATCAGGAAATGTAGATGACATTTCCACCACAAAAGTAGACTGCAAACCAAAAAACCTGGAAATGCAGATGACATTTCCACCACAAAAGTAGATTGCAGACAAAGAAACTCGGAAATGCAGATTACATTTCCAGTGCAATATAAATAATACAGACAAGGAAGATTGACAATGAAGCAGGAAAACGAAGATATTGCAAGAAAAATGCAGTATATTCTGAATATGAGACCAGTGTTTAACAAGGAGGCTCTTTTCAGTGACGGAACAAGGTATTACAGAAATCCTACTGAGCCAAAGAGTGGCGAAAAGGTAATAATCAGCTTCAGAACCCAGAAGAATAATGTGGATGCGGTATATCTCGTATCCGGAGATCAGAAATATAAAATGAAAGTATACAAAACCACAAAAGGTTTTGATTATTATGGAACAAAGATTGTGATGCCGGAAGAGATTTTTCGGTATCATTTTGAAATTCAGTATGGATGGGCTACATGCTATTACACGGAACAGGGAGTCTGTTCTGAGCTGCAGGAATGGGCACAGTTTGAAATCTATCCGAATTATCATACACCTGATTGGGCAAAGGGTGCGGTGATGTATCAGATTTTTGTGGATCGATTCCGCAATGGAGATCCGTCCAACGATGTGGAAAGCGACGAATATGCATATATTGGTGAACACAGTGAAAAAGTGACAGATTGGTCCAAGACTCCGGCAGTTATGGGAGTCAGGGAATTCTATGGAGGAGACCTGCAGGGCATTATTGACAAACTGGATTATTTTGAAGAGCTGGGCGTTGAAGTGCTGTATCTGAATCCAATCTTCGTATCACCAAGTAACCACAAATACGACTGTCAGGATTACGATTATGTGGATCCACATTACGGAAAGATCGTTGAAGACTGTGACGGACTGCTTGCACCGGAGGATCGAGATAATACACATGCCACAAAATACATCCGGCGTGTGACAGATAAGCGCAATCTGGAGGCAAGTAATCAGATGTTTGCACAGCTTGTGGAAGAACTGCATAAACGTGGCATGAAGATTATTCTGGATGGAGTATTCAACCATTGTGGATCTTTTAATAAGTGGATGGACAGAGAAAGAATATATGAAGGACAGGAAGGTTATGCACCGGGAGCTTATATATCTGCAGACAGTCCGTATCGCTATTTCTTTGATTTTCATGATCAGAATCGCTGGCCTTATAATCCGACTTATGATGGATGGTGGACGCATGATACACTTCCTAAACTGAATTATGAAGGTTCAGGAGAATTGTATGATTATGTCCTGAAAGTGGCACAGAAGTGGGTGTCTGCGCCATATAATGTGGATGGCTGGAGACTGGATGTGGCAGCAGATCTGGGACACAGCAATGAGTTTAATCACCAGTTCTGGAAAGATTTCCGTAAAGCGGTCAAGGAAGCGAATCCGGAAGCACTGATTCTTGCAGAACATTATGGAAGTCCGGAAGGATGGCTGCAGGGAGATGAGTGGGATTCTGTCATGAACTATGATGCGTTCATGGAGCCTGTGACATGGTTCCTGACCGGAATGGAAAAACACAGTGATGAATATAGAGAGGATCTTTATGGAAACAGTGATGCGTTTATCGGAGCAATGAAGACGCATATGCGCTCTTTGCATATGTCATCTCTTCACACTGCGATGAATGAATTGTCAAATCATGATCATTCCAGATTCCTTACCAGAACAAATCACAGGGTTGGACGTATTTCCTATGCCGGGGCACAGGCGGCGTCTGAAAATATCAATACGGCGATCATGCGTGAAGCGATTGCCATACAGATGACATGGCCGGGAGCTCCTACATTGTATTATGGGGATGAGGCAGGTGTCTGCGGATTTACAGATCCGGATAACCGGCGAACTTACCCGTGGGGGCATGAAGATATGGAACTTCTGAATTTCTACAAGGTCATGATCGCGGTTCATAAGAAATACAAAATGCTCAGAAGCGGTTCTCTGAAATTCCTATGGAATGATTATCAGGGCCTCTGTTATGCGAGATTCTCTCATACGGAGCAGATGATCATCGTACTGAACAACCGGGATGAAGGCAGAGATGTTATGATTGAAGTCTGGCCGGCAGGAATCAGCAGACTGGAAGAAACAGTATTTACAAGGCTGGTGCAATCTTCTCAGGAAGGGTATACAGACCACCAGAAACAGATTCTATGCCAGGCTGGATCGCTGAATCTGTATCTGCCACCGTGCAGTGTGACAGTACTGCATCATAAAGACCAGATGTAAGATTAGAGGAGTTGGTATGCTATATGAAAGCTGCAACGCAAAATTCACTTGACAGGTCAGAATGGGTATGTTACGATATCAATACTTTCACGTGGTAGAGTGGCTACGTATTAAAAGAAAAATAATATGTCAAGGGAGATAGAGAGATGAAGAAAAAAGCAGTTGCAGTAGTTATGACAGCAGTAATGGCACTGGGAATGGTATCTGCAGTAAGTGTGCAGGCAGGAATAGAAGATAAGACTCTGATCGTTGGATTTGATGCGGAATATCCGCCATATGGATATATGGATGAGAATGGTGAATACACAGGATTTGACCTGGAACTGGCACAGGCTGTGTGTGATCTGGAAGGTTGGGAGCTGGAGAAAAAACCAATCAACTGGGATTCCAAGGATATGGAACTGAATTCCGGATCTATCGACTGTATCTGGAATGGATTTACTATGAACGGAAGAGAAGATGATTATACTTTCTCAGAGCCGTATGTAGATAACAGTCAGGTAATCGTTGTTGCAGATGATTCCGGAATTGAGAAGCTTACAGATCTTGCCGGTAAGACCGTTGGTGTGCAGGCAGCTTCCGCAGCACTGGATCTTCTTCAGAGTGAGGAAGAAGGCGGACAGAAAGAACTGGCGGATACCTTTGGAGCACTGAATGAATTTGCAGATTACAATACTGCATTCACAGAACTGCAGGCAGGGGCACTGGATGCACTGGCAATCGATGTCGGAGTTGCCAAATATCAGCTGAATTCCAGAGGAGAGGGATTCAAGATCCTTGATGAGACACTGAATACAGAACAGTATGCAATCGGATTTAAAAAGGGTAATACAGAACTCTGTGATATTGTGAATGCAGACCTTCAGAAACTTGCAGATGATGGAACGGTTGCAGAACTTGCTGAGAAGTATGAAATCGCAGATATGGTAACACTGAAAGCTTCTGATGATGCATCGACAGAGGATTCCAAAGATGCAACAGATGATGCAGAAACAGATAAAACAGAAGAAAAATAAGCAATACATAAAATACGAATACAGAATGGGATGCTTCCCGGTTTTCCGGGTGGCATCCCTCTTGTAGGTTTATGGAGGAGAGTACATGAGTTTTCAGGTAATGTTACAACAGCTTACCACGGGATTTGGGCAGACACTGCTGATCTTTTTTCTGACACTGTTATTTTCCCTGCCACTTGGCATGGTTGTATATTTTGGACGTGTGAGCAGGTTCAAGCCATTAAGCTGGATCGTTAAGGCGTATATTTCTATTATGCGAGGAACACCACTGATGCTGCAGCTGCTGCTATGGTATTTTGGACCGTTCTATCTGTGGGGAATGAATATCGGCAATTATAAATTTACCGCGATCATTCTGGGATGTTCTCTGAATTATGCCGCATATTTTGCAGAAATCTATCGTTCCGGAATTGAGTCGATTCCGGTGGGACAGTATGAGGCAGCACAGCTTCTGGGATACAATAAAAGCCAGACATTTTTCAAAATCGTATTACCGCAGGTTGTAAAGATCGTGCTTCCTTCTGTGACAAATGAAGTCATTACACTTGTCAAAGATACCTCCCTTGTTTATTCGGTATCTTATATTGAGATGTTTGCGCTGGCAAAACAGATCGCAGCTGCGCAGACAACAGTTGTTCCGTTTGTGATCGCCGGGGTATTCTACTATATCTTTAACTTTGTAGTTGCCTGGGTTATGGAATGGTTTGAAAAGAAACTGAATTACTATCGTTAGGAGGAAATGCTTTGAGTACAAGTCTTCTGGAAATGAATCATATCAAAAAAGAGTTCGACGGTCTTCAGGTACTGAAGGATGTGTCGATTCATGTAAATGAAGGAGAGGTCGTTTCAATTATCGGTTCCTCAGGCTCCGGTAAATCCACGCTTCTTCGCTGTGCGACACTGCTGACATTGATTGATGACGGTGAAGTAAGTTATATGGGAAATAAAACGGTCTGGACCGAAAATGGTAAAGTCTGTCTGCCGAATAAAACAAAACTGAAAGAGATTCAGTCCTGCTTTGGCCTGGTTTTTCAGAACTTTAATCTGTTTCCGCATTATACGGTCATGAAAAATATTACCGATGCACCAATCCATGTGCAGAAAAGAAATAAAGATGAGGTTTACAGAGAAGCGAGAGATCTTCTGGCAAAGATGGGATTGTCTGATAAAGAAGATGCTTATCCGTATCAGTTGTCAGGTGGACAGTGCCAGCGAGTTGCGATAGCAAGAGCCCTTGCACTGAATCCGAAAATCCTGTTCTTTGATGAGCCGACTTCCGCACTTGATCCGGAACTTACTGGAGAAGTTTTGAGAGTAATCCGTTCACTGGCGGATATCCATATCACGATGGTGATCGTGACACATGAAATGAACTTTGCTCGGGATATTTCCGACAGAGTTATTTTTATGGATAAAGGTGTAATTGCTGTAGAAGGTACTCCACAGGAAGTATTTTCTTCAAGTAATGCACGAATCAAAGAATTCCTTGGTAAATTTCATCAGGGAGAGGAATAAAGGGATTGCTTTTAATGATGCGATGTTATATAATTTCTGCGTAATGATAGGAAATCCGAGCAACCGCAGTTACCCCTGCGGTTAATCGAGTGAGATGATAGGAGTAAATACATGAGTACAGACAGATACGTAAGTCCCCTTTCAGAGCGTTATGCCAGCAAGGAAATGCAGTACATTTTTTCTCCGGATATGAAATTTCGCACCTGGAGAAGATTGTGGATCGCTCTGGCTGAAACAGAAAAAGAACTTGGCCTGAATATCACTCAGGAGCAGATTGATGAACTGAAAGCTCACAAGGATGATATCAACTATGATGTGGCAAAAGAAAGAGAACGTCAGGTACGCCATGACGTTATGTCTCACGTGTATGCATATGGCGTACAGTGCCCGAAAGCAAAAGGAATCATCCATCTGGGTGCAACATCCTGTTATGTAGGTGACAACACAGATATCATTGTGATGGCTGAGGCTTTGAAGTTGGTTCAGAAAAAACTGGTGAACGTAATTGCAGAACTGTCAAAATTTGCAGATAAATACAAAGAACAGCCAACTCTTGCATTTACACATTTCCAGCCGGCACAGCCGACAACAGTTGGTAAACGTGCAACTCTCTGGACACAGGAATTCCTGATGGATCTGGAAGATCTGGAATATGTAATGGGCACACTGAAACTTCTGGGTTCCAAGGGAACTACCGGAACACAGGCAAGTTTCCTGGAACTGTTCGAAGGGGATCAGGAGACAATCGACAAGATTGATCCGATGATCGCAGAAAAGATGGGATTCAAGAACTGCTATCCGGTATCCGGACAGACCTATTCCCGCAAAGTAGATACAAGAGTCCTGAATATTCTTGCAGGTATTGCGGCAAGCGCACATAAGATGTCCAATGATATCCGCCTTCTGCAGCATCTGAAAGAAGTAGAAGAACCATTTGAAAAATCACAGATTGGTTCCTCTGCAATGGCTTATAAGAGAAACCCAATGAGAAGCGAACGTATTGCATCTCTTTCCAGATATGTGATGGTTGATGCACTGAATCCGGCAATCACCTCTGCGACACAGTGGTTTGAGAGAACCCTGGATGACTCCGCAAACAAACGACTCAGTATTCCGGAGGGATTCCTGGCAATCGATGGTATCCTGGATCTGTGCCTGAATGTTGTTGACGGACTGGTTGTTTATCCGAAAGTAATCGAGAAACATATGATGGCAGAGCTTCCGTTTATGGCGACAGAAAACATCATGATGGATGCTGTAAAAGCAGGTGGAGACCGTCAGGAACTTCATGAGCGTATCCGTGAACTTTCTATGGAAGCTGGACGTACTGTCAAGGTAGAAGGAAAGGATAACGACCTTCTGGAGAGAATCGCAGCAGATCCTGCATTTAATCTGACAATTGACGAGCTTCGTAAATCCATGGAACCATCCAGATATGTCGGAAGAGCCAAAGAACAGACGGAGACATTTATTGCAAAGACTGTTCAGCCGGTGCTGGATGCACACAAAGAAATGCTGGGTATGACAGCAGAGATCAATGTCTGATCGATCATTTATTTACATCTATAGAATAAGAAAAAAGATCAAATAAAACACGAGGAGGAAAAAGTGTTATGATCAAAGCAGTAGTTGGAGCGAACTGGGGAGATGAAGGTAAAGGAAAAATTACCGATATGCTTGCTCAGGAAGCAGATATTATCGTAAGATTCCAGGGAGGTGCCAATGCAGGACATACGATCGTAAATGATTATGGTAAATTTGCTCTGCATACACTTCCGTCAGGTGTATTTTATAACCATACAACAAGTGTGATCGGAAATGGTGTTGCACTGAATATTCCGGTATTCTTTAAAGAATACAATGAAGTTGTTTCCAGAGGTGTTCCGGCTCCGAAGATCATGATCTCTGACAGAGCACAGATCGTTATGCCATATCATATTCTGTTTGACCAGTATGAAGAAGAGCGTCTGGGCGGAAAATCCTTCGGATCCACCAAATCCGGTATCGCTCCGTTCTATTCTGACAAATATGCAAAGATTGGTTTCCAGGTAAATGAACTGTTCCATGATGATTCTCTGAGAGAAAAAGTAGAACGTGTGGTAGAGACCAAGAATATTCTTCTTGAGCATCTGTATCACAAACCGCTTCTGAATGCAGATGAGATTTTTGCAGAGCTGATGAAATACAAAGAAATGGTTGCTCCGTATGTAGGAGATGTTTCTCTGTTCCTGTGGAATGCATTAAAAGAAGGCAAAGAAATTCTGCTTGAGGGTCAGCTGGGATCCCTCAAAGATCCGGATCATGGAATTTATCCGATGGTTACATCATCTTCTACACTTGCTGCTTATGGAGCAATTGGTGCTGGTGTACCTCCGTATGAAATCAAAAAAGTCATCACAGTTTGCAAAGCTTACTCCAGTGCAGTAGGAGCAGGTGCTTTTGTTTCTGAAATCTTCGGTGAAGAAGCTGATGAACTTAGAAGAAGAGGCGGAGACGGTGGAGAATATGGCGCAACAACAGGACGTCCGAGACGTATGGGCTGGTTTGACTGTGTTGCTTCCAAATATGGCTGCCGTATGCAGGGAACTACAGATGTTGCCTTTACTGTACTTGATGTACTTGGCTATCTGGATGAGATTCCGGTATGCACAGGATATGAGATCGATGGCAAGGTTACAACAGAATTCCCGACAACAGGTCTTCTTGAAAAAGCAAAACCGGTTCTTGAAGTTCTTCCAGGATGGAAATCAGATATCCGTGGAATTAAGAACTATGATGAACTTCCGGAAAATTGCCGTAAGTATATCGAATTTGTAGAGAAACAGATCGGATTCCCGATCACAATGATCTCCAATGGACCAGGAAGAAATGATATCATTTACAGAAATAAATAATTTCATAAAAATTAGTTGACATGATGACGCGCCGGAGTTCGCTCCGGCGCATTTCTTAACATTAGTGACAAAGAGGTTTGTATGAAAAACTGGAAAAAATATGCTGCGATCATTGGCGTGATCGCACTACTGATGATCTTTTGTCTTCCAATGTATTTTGCACTGAAGGGCGATTTTTCACAGAAACAATTTATGGCATCACTTTTTACGGTACTGTTTGTGGCGGTTATGTGCTATGTGATTTTGATGCTGTTTAAATACCTGAGTAAAAAGAAAGAAGAGAAGCCAGAGACTGGCGGGATAAAAAATATCATTTTTGATGTTGGACAGGTGCTGGTGGATTATGACTGGGAAACATATCTGGACAGCTTTGGATTTGAACCGGCCAAAAGGGAACGAATCGCAAAGGCAACTTTTCAAAGCCCTGTCTGGGATGAACGTGACAGAGGTTTATATGAAGAGGATGTTTATCTGAAACAGTTTCAGGAGCTGGATCCAGAGGATGCCGAGGATATTGAGAAGGTGATAAGAGGTACCGGCGGCACGATTCACAAGAGACCATATGCAGATACCTGGGTGAAATATCTGAAGAGTAAGGGCTATCATTTGTATATACTCTCCAATTATGCAAGTTATATGATCGACCATACCAAAAAGGAACTCACATTCCGTAAAGAAATGGATGGAGAAGTATTTTCCTGTTATGTTAATCAGCTGAAGCCGGAGCCGGAGATCTATCAGACGATTCTGGATAAGTATCAGCTGAAACCAGAAGAGAGTGTATTTATTGATGACAGACCGGAGAACTGTCAGGGAGCACAGAAACAGGGAATTCATACGATCTGTTTTGGAGATTTCAAACAGGTGGCTGCTGACCTGGAAAAGCTTGGTGTAAAATAATAAAACGAGAAAAGTCCCAGAACCGCGTATCTGTGTCAGCTCTGAGACCTTTTAAGGGGAGGATATAAGTTTTTCCTGAAATTATCTTTTGCAGTATGTTTCCTGAAGAATCCTTCAGGGAACATTTACAGTATGACCGGTTTATTTTTTATATATACACATTTTTCACAAAAATTATAAGAATAGGATTTGTGTTTTGGGAAAAAAGATGATATAATGGAGCACAGGCAAAATTTTTGAAAAGAGGATGAAACAATGAGTGATAAAACAATCTTAGAGCAGTGGCGCGAAATTGCTTACAATCAGCAGGCAGACCGCAATCAGCTTCAGAGATTCTGGGCAAACTATTTTAATATTGAAAAGGGAATCTACGAACAGCTTCTTTCCAATCCGGATGAAGTTGTAAGTGGTACAGTCAAGGAACTGGCAGAAAAATACGGACAGGATGTCCTGACTATGGTTGGTTTCCTGGATGGTATCAATGACAGTCTTAAGATCCCGAACCCGATTGAGACTATGGATGAGAATACAAAAGTCACACTTGCATTTGACAAAGAACTTCTTTACAAGAATATGGTTGATGCAAAGGCAGACTGGCTGTATCAGCTTCCACAGTGGGATGAAATCTTCTCAGAAGAAAAACGTAAAGAACTCTACAAAGAGCAGAAAAAATCCGGTACAGTTGTAAAACCGCATAAAATCGGCCGTAACGATCCTTGTCCGTGCGGAAGCGGTAAGAAATACAAATACTGCTGCGGTAAATAATGAAAGCCAGAGAGAATCTGGATTATATCATTGTACTTGGCGCGCATGTAGATGGTACAAGAATGACATTAGCCCTTCTGGAAAGAACCAGAAGGGCTTTGCTCTATCTTGAAGAAAACCCCGGGACAAGGGCTGTGCTTTCCGGAGGAAAGGGAGACGGGGAACAAATCAGTGAAGCGGAGGCCATGTACAGATATCTGACAGAACATGGGGTTGATGGAGGACGTCTGATCCGAGAAGAACGTTCGACCAATACCAAAGAAAATCTGGATTACAGTCTGGAGCTGATCGGCAGTACGGAGCCGGCAATTGGGGTAGTGACTAATAATTTTCATGTGTTTCGAGGTGTAATGATTGGCAAAAAGTGTGGCTGTCGGGAAATTTATCCGGTTCCGTCCAGATATCGTTCCTGGAGACTTCTTCTGTATATTCCCAGAGAGATCCTGGCAATTATCAAAGATAAAATTGTCGGAAATTTATAAACAAAATAAAATATAAAAAAAATAAAAAAAGTGTTGACACTTTGAGTGGGACATAGTATACTAACGAAGTCGGTTGCAAGAGCGGCTTACATAGAGTCGGTCAAAGTGACAGATACAAAATGGGATCTTAGCTCAGCTGGGAGAGCATCTGCCTTACAAGCAGAGGGTCATAGGTTCGAGCCCTATAGGTCCCATTCAATATGGCGAGATAGCTCAGTTGGCTAGAGCACACGGTTCATACCCGTGGTGTCGAGGGTTCGAATCCCCCTCTCGCTATTTTGTATCATTTATATTGTATATGGC
>SKER01001593.1_pt1 | contig 17925 bp, 18 predicted proteins | sample 4826961 | NCBI WGS metagenome assembly SKER01 (sample SAMN11008804, study PRJNA524170) | human gut metagenome | biome: Human fecal sample; material: Feces; isolation source: fecal sample from pouch patient p47 | host: Homo sapiens | place: Israel: Tel-Aviv | collected 2016-11-16 | reverse complement strand
AGGGAATCCAGTTCCTGCTGTTCTTTGTCTGTTAAAAGGCTGTTCTGTGCTACAATTAAATCATATTGGATAAGCTCGCCAAACTGCCGGTCATTGATTTTGGAGGTGGAGTTCTGTACGCTGAGTCCTGTAAACAGCAGAGCAACGGCACCGCACACACCGAAAACAGTCATAAACATCCGTTTCTTATATCGGAAGATATTTCTGGCTGTTACTTTGTGGGTAAAGCTCATTCTGTTCCAGATTGGTGTCAAATGCTCCAGAAAAATCTTTGACCCCTTTGTGGGAGCTTTGGGTAATAACAAAGCTGCCGGTTTTTCTTTCAGTTCTCTTAAGGCAACGATGCAGGCCGGAAGGACCGCACTGAAAACGGACAGAACCAGTGCGGCCAGAGAAGTTGAGAGATAAAAGTGTTTTTCAATAACCGGTACGTCAAAGCCGTTTCCGTAGGCATTGTAAATGATTTCCGGCAGCAGCAGATGACCTGAGAGGATACCGGCAAGCGTGCCGGACACGCCTGCAATCAGTCCATAGACCGTAAACTTTTTCATAACATCACGGTCTGTATAGCCAAGGGCCTTTAAAGTACCTGCATTCATACGTTCTTCATCCACAAAACGTGTCATGGTAGTCAGGGTTACCAGTGCGGCTACAAAGTACAGAAAGATAGGAAACACATTTGCCAGGGCGTCAATAATGGTGGAAATGGAGTCGTAAATTTTATAACCGTCGGAACCGGCAGCTTCCCTTCGTGTGCTTAAGGTATACACCGGCAGTTCCAGACTGTCCATTTCTTCTTTTGCGTCTGCTAATTTTTCTTCATTTTCAGCAATTTCTTTATTGGCGTCGGCCTCTTTGGTAGTAAACTCCTTTAAACCGCTTTCGTATTCCGCCTCTTTATCGGATAATTCCTGTTTGGCAGCTTCTAATTTATCAACGTTTTCCTGATACTCTTTTTCTTTGGAATGCAGGGTTTCAAAGGATTCCTTCCATGCGGACAGTCCCGAATAATAAGTATTCAGATTCTGGTTGTATAAAGAAACACCTGACTGATACTGCGCATAGCCGGAATTGTATTCCTCCTGCTTCGTTTCCAAAAGTGCTTTCTGTTCTGCAAGAGACTGTCTTGTTTCACTTAACTGTGCTTCATTGGCTGCAATTTGATTCTTTGCGTCCGTAAGCTGTGCAGAAGCGACCCCGATTTCCTGTTCTGAGGAATCCAGCTGCTGTTTTGCGTTCTTTAATTCCGTTTCTTTTTCAGCAAGCAGGGTTTTGGATTGTTCCAGTTCCGCTTTTTTCTGGTCAAGCTGCGTCTGCATAGCGGCAAGGCTGTCCATCTGAGGGGTATAAGTGCCGGACAAAAAGCTTTCATATTCTGACTGGCATTTTTCCAGTTCTGCCTGGGCAGCAGCCAGCTTTTGATGGAGCGCTTCCTGTTCCTCCTGGGAAAGGTCAGGATTTGCCAGCTGTTCTTTGAGCGCATTGACGGTCTGGGTGCAGGAATCAATGGAAGTTTCATATTCCTGTTTGGCGCTTATCAAAGTATTTTTATTGGAATCCAGGGTATTCTGCTGCGCTGCCAGTTCGTCAGAAGCACTTTGATAAGCCAGCTGTTTTTGGGTGAATTCGTCAAAGGCGCTTTGGTAGGTCTGTTGTTTTTCCTGAAGTTCTGTGGATTTTGAGGAAAATGCCTGTTCACTGGAGGCAAGCGTTTCTTTTGCCTGTGCCAGCTGCGTCTCTTTCCCAGATAACTGGCTGTCCGCCGTGTTTATTTTGCCCCATTCGTCCTGGAGAGAACTGTAGGCAGAACTTAACTGGTTTTCTGTTGTCTGCAGGGTATTTTTTGCACTGTCCAGGGATTGTTTGGCAGACTGCAGCTGCTCCCATTTTTTTGTAAGGGTGGCTTTGCCGGAAGATAACTGTTCTTTGGCAGCTTTGAGCTGAGAATCAGAAGAGGCAATGGCAGTTTTTGCATCCTCAATCTGCTTGTCAGCGTCTGCCAGCTGTTCCTTTGTGTCTGAAAGTTTCTGTTTGGCTTCGTCAATCTGTTTCTGTCCATCGTCAATATTGCTCTGATACGTATCCTTCAGAGTCTCCAGACGAAGGGCAGGCTGACTCTCTAACAGCTTGTCCAGTTGGTTTTTATGGGTCTGAATCAAATCGGTATAGGTATCGGAATAAGGATTGACATTTTGCGTATCGCGGAAGGTCACTCTTGCAATCATGTAAAAATCAGAATCAAAGACATCTTTCTTTACAAAGCCGTATCTCTTTAATTCGCCTGTTCCGGAAGTGGACTGTCCCATATTAATAGAAGAGAGAAACTCCGGAGACTTTGCAAATCCCACAATTTTAAAAGTGTGTTTTTTTAGCACCTTGGTTCCGGCGCTTTCCTTTTCCGTGACTTTTAAGGTATCGCCAATGTGGTATTGACTTTTATAAGTATCGGACAAAACGATTTCGTCATCTTTTTCTGCATGTTTCCCGGCGGTCAGTTCATATTTGGAAATGGTATCCGGATTTGAAAACAGACGAATACTGTCGGTGGTATCCTTGATTTCTACATCTTTTAAATATCCATATTCTATTTTACTGGTTCCGGATAACTGATTGATAGCGGCTTGGTTATTTTCATCAATGCCGTAATCTCCAATGACTGTTATGTCAGACAGATTTAAGTCTTCAAAATAGTGCAGGCCGGTTTCTCGCATGTCCGGGCCTGTGACTTTTAGCCCCACCAGTGCAAAAGAGCCTAACATCATCAGACAGAAAATAGAGATAAAACGTCCTTTGGAATTTAAAAAGCATTTTTTTATATCTTTCCATAATTTTTTCTTTTTCAACGAGTATCACCTACCATTCAATTTCTGCAATATTCCGTGGATGTTTGTTGATTTCGATATTTTTTACTGTAGCGTCATGCATGTGGATGACACGGTCCGCAATGGGAGCAATGGCGCCATTATGTGTAACGATTACAACCGTTGCCCCCTTTTTCCGGCACATATCCTGAAGAATCTGGAGTACCTGCTTGCCGGTCTGATAATCCAGGGCGCCGGTTGGTTCGTCGCACAAAAGAATTTTGGGGTTCTTCGCAATGGCCCTGGCAATGGCAACACGCTGCTGTTCACCGCCGGAAAGCTGTGCGGGAAAGTTGTTGATTCGCTTGGAAAGTCCCACATCCTTTAGTACCTGCACAGGGTCCAGGGCGTCTTTTACAATTTCAGAAGCAAGTTCTACATTTTCCTTGGAAGTCAGGTTCTGTACCAGATTATAGAACTGAAATACAAAGCCCACATCATTTCTTCGGTAAGTCGTAAGCTGTCTTGCATTGTAATTGGAAATATCTTTTCCGTCTATGATGACCTTGCCGCTGTCATTGGTGTCCATTCCGCCTAAGATATTGAGCGCCGTGGATTTTCCGGCGCCGGATGAACCCAGTATTATGGCAAGTTCTCCTTTTTCAATGGAGAAGCTGACATCTCTGTTTGCATATATTTTTGTTTCTCCCATCTTATAGGTTTTACAACTGTTTCGCATTTCAATATATCCCATATCTAATTCCTCCTTGCAGCGATTCCGGTTAAATGATAATGCTTGTTTCTTCGTTTTAACGTCAGTTCAATAAACTGAGCATTGAAGCAGCCCACTGCCGTATAGGTGAAGGTCTGCATAAGAGATGTCAGTGTTCCGGTTAATCTGCAGGTACCGTTATCCAGTACCTGTCCGGTTAAGGGGCTTTTATGATTTAAAATATCAACGCAGCCGGAAATCAGTCCCTGTTTCACTTCCATCTGCAAATGTCCATACCGTGTTCCGACAGGTGCAGCTAAAGTAATCTTATAAAAGTATTGCTGTATTTCTTTGCACATCGAGCAGCACACCTCCTTTTTTACTGCCGAGAGCCATTATAAAAAGAAAAGTTCTGTTTAGACATGGTCAAATTTTCGGGATTGGGTAAAATACGGACAAATGTGCAGGCATTGTGGAACAAATGCCTGAATTTTGATTGTTGAATTCTTTGTGGGACAACTGTATACTAAAACAGCAGGAGGTTTTGACATGAAATATGAAGTGACCAGTTTAAATACTAAGAAATTATTTGCAGAGGCCTTAAAGAACCTTGTGGTACAGAAATCATTTTCTAAAATAACGGTCAGTGAATTGATTCGGGTTTGCAATGTCAATCGAAAAACATTTTATTATCACTTTACCGATGTATACGATTTACTGAAATGGACTTTGGAACAGGAAGCCATAGAGGTTGTGAAAAAATTCGATTTGATTATCGATTATGAGGAAGTTATTCTCTTTGCCATGGATTACATTGAAAAAAATAGTGTGTTTTTGAAGAATATTTATGATTCTGTGGGAAGAGATGAATTGAAACGTTTTTTCTATTGGGACTTTATTGAAATTACAACTTCCATGATAAAAAAGGTAGAAGAACTCACGGAAACCACAGTTCCGAAAGACTTTGAAACCTTTTTAAGCAGTTTTTATACAGAGGCAATAGCCGGAACACTGCTGGAATGGATTGTTCATAAAGAAGAGCACGACAAACAGCAGGTAATAAATTATATTTCTGTTATTTTCCGCACTGCTCTGCCTGCGTCCATAAAACAGTATACAGAGGTGCAGAAATAGCAAAAGAAAACCCCCGGATGGGGATAAAAGCCTTTTTGCAGAGGAAAGCGTTCTCCTGAAATCCTGTATTTACAGGCAATGAAAAAAATACAAAAAGAAAAAAGAAATAACCCCCAGGGTAGCTTACCCCGGGGCTTTTTCTTGTCTATAATAGAGTTCAGCCGTAAGGGCAGACGAAAATAACCAGGAGGAAACAACAGATGAAAAAGAGAATGAAAGCACTGGCAGCGCTGTTATGCGTAACGGCCATGGTAACAGGATGTGGAAGCGGGGCATCGGATTCCGGTACATCTTCTGCCAAAACACAGACACAGAAGGAGGAAGGCTCTGTCAAGACGAATGAATCCCAAGAAAAAAAATCAGAAGTTACCATTGGTTTTTCCAGTGAAGGAGATTCTTTTGACCCTTGTACAGGATTTGGCTATACCGGGTCGCCTTTGTATTCCAATCTGGTAAAAGTAAACGGAGATGACCAGCTGGAAAATGACCTGGCAACGGATTATACAGTCAGTGATGACGCCCTTACCTGGACGTTTCAAATCCGGGATGACGTAAAGTTTACAAACGGAGATGCACTAAAAGCCTCAGACGTTGCCTTTACTTTTAACACGGCAAAAGAAAAAGCCACTTATATGGATTTAACCATGATGGAAAGCTGTACGGCAAAAGACGACACTACCGTAGAATTTAAGCTGACAAAACCCTGTGTAACCTTTATTTATACGGTAGCGCAGATGGGTATTGTACCGGAAAAGGCTTACAGCGACAAATTCGGAATGTCCGCAGACCAGATTATCGGTTCCGGTCCGTACAAAATGATACAGTGGGACAAGGGACAGCAGTTTATTCTGGAAGCAAATGAGGATTATTACGGGGACAAGCCGGAAATTGAAAGAGCTGTATTTCTGATTCAGGAAGAGGACGCCAGATTTGTAGCGGCAAAAGCCGGAGAGGTAGACATTGCGCTGACCTCTGCAACTCTTGCAACCACAGAAATCGAAGGCATGCATGTAGAAAAAGTAGAATCCGTAGACAATAGAGGCATTACACTTCCAACCGTTCCCGATGAAGGAAAGAAGACGGAAGACGGATATAAAATCGGAAATAATATTACCTGTGATGTGAATGTGAGAAAGGCTCTCTGCTACGGCGTAGACAGACAGCAGATTATTGACGAAGCCTTAAACGGCCTTGCAAAACCGGCTTATTCCGAGTGTGACGGTATGCCATGGTGGAATGAGGAGGACGTTATTGAAACGGATGTGGATTATGCAAAGGAACTTCTGGAACAGTCCGGCTGGAAGGATACAGACGGAGATGGCATCCGGGAAAAGGACGGAAATAAGCTGGCCTTTCATCTGATGTATTTTGCGGGAGCTTCCATGCGCCAGGCTGTGGCTATGTCTGTGGCAAATCAGGCAAAAGAAAATCTGGGCTTTGACATTACGGTGGAAGGTGTCAGTGAGGATGATACCATTAAGAGAATGTTTTCTGAACCTATGATTATGGGATGGGGTTCCGACAGTCCCATGACTTCTTATATGCTGTTCCACAGCAGCAATGCGGGAAAGACAGACTGGTACAATCCGGAATTTTATATGAGCGATAAGACCGATGAGTATCTGGATAAAGCCATGAATTCGCTGACCATTGAAGACTCCTATGAGTGGTGGCAGAAGGCACAGTGGGACGGTGAAACCGGTACTTCCATGAAAGGGGAGGCGCCCTGGGCATTCTTTGTAAATATGACACACCTTTATTATGTGAAAGACGGATTAAATATCGGAAACCAGAGAATCCATGCTCATGGACAGGCATGGCCGCTGATTGCCAACCTGGCAGAGTGGAGCTGGGAATAAAATCGGGTCTGACAAAAGAAGGGGAGCTGCTGCGCTTTTGCGGCGGCCCCTCTCGTTGTGCTTAAAAGAGAAAATGGAGAAAAAACAATGAAGAGTAAATATTATCTGAAATTCACAGGGAAATATCTTGTGCGCATGGTGACGCTGCTGATTGCAGTCAGCGTCATCAGCTTTGTACTGGTCAGTCTTTCCCCTGTAGACCCGGTACAGCAGTATGTGGGCTCGGTTCCCAATGTCAGCGTGGAGCAGAGAGCGAAAATAGCGGAATACTGGGGGCTAAATGACCCGCCTGTTGAGCGGTTTCTGGCATGGGGGAAATCCATTCTCCATGGAGATTTCGGGGTATCCCTTTTGTATCGCCGCCCGGTACTGGATATCATCAGGGAAAAATTTGCGGCTTCCCTGGCTCTTATGATGACTGCGTGGGTGTTTTCCGGCGTCATAGGCTTTGGGGTTGGTTGTATGATGGGAGTCTGGAACGGAAAATGGCCGGATAAAATTTTGAAAAAGGTGTGTCTGATTATGTGTTCCATTCCCACTTTCTGGATTGGAATTGTGTTTCTGATGATTTTTTCCGTACAGCTTGGCTGGTTCCCTATGGGCATGAGTGTGCCAAAAGGTGTTCCCGCAGACCAGGTGACGCTTCTGCAGAGGATTCACCATTTGATTTTACCGGCACTTACCCTGAGTTTTCTGTCCTTTGCCAATGTGGCGCTGCACACAAGGGAGAAGCTGGTAGATGTACTGGAAAGTGACTATGTGCTGTTTGCCAAAGCCAGGGGAGAATCGAAATGGAGTGTGCTGAAACGCCATGGTTTCCGCAACATTATGCTGCCTGCGGTGACCATGCAGTTTGGCTCTTTCAGCGAACTGTTCGGCGGCTCTGTTCTGGCAGAAAATGTATTTTCCTATCCGGGGCTTGGGGCAGCGGCTTCAGCGGCGGGGATGGCCTCGGATGTGCCGCTGCTTCTGGGCATTACCCTGTTCAGCGCATTGTTTGTATTTGTAGGAAATATGCTGGCGAATATCATATATGGAATTGTAGACCCGCAGATAAGGGAGGGATATGGACATGAGTAATACAGCAGCAGTCAGCGCCGGAACAAAACCAAGAAAGCTGCAGATAAACCGGCGGACAAAAACCATCTTTTTTGCAGTCATGATTCTTGCCGTATTATTTTCCGTATATCTGGCAGGAGCGCTTCTCAGTGACGACCTGATTCAGGCAGATTTTTCTAAAAAAGGGCTGCCGCCTTCCCTGGAACATCCTTTTGGGACGGATATGCTGGGACGAGATATGCTGGTGCGAACTATTAAGGGGCTGTCTGTCAGCATTGTGGTCGGTGTAGTGGCTTCTACCGTCAGCGCCGTGATTGCATTGATTGTAGGAGTGGCGGCAGCAACGGGAACCTCCTGGCTGGACCATTTTATCAACTGGGTGATTGATTTGGTTATGGGAATTCCCCATACAGTACTGCTGATTCTCATTTCCTTTGCCTGCGGAAAGGGTCTGAAAGGCGTGCTCATTGGCGTGGCAGTGACCCACTGGACAGGGCTTGCCCGGATTATCCGAAGTGAGGTTCTGCAGATTCGTTCCCAGCAGTACATAGAGGTATCCAAGAAACTGGGACATTCCAGTTGGTGGATTACCGTACACCATATTCTTCCTCATATGATTCCACAGTTTGTCATCGGACTGATTTTGATGTTTCCACATGCCATTATGCATGAATCCAGTCTGACTTTTCTGGGATTCGGACTTTCCCCGGAGCAGCCTGCTATCGGAATCATCCTTTCAGAATCTATGAAATATCTGTCAACAGGAATGTGGTGGCTGGCCTTTTTCCCAGGACTCATGCTGGTAATGATTGTGCTGCTTTTTGACAGGCTGGGAGAAAACGTAAAGAAAATCGTGGACCCGTACAGCGCCCATGAATAGGAGAACATTATGAAAAACGAGAGTATTTTATCTGTAAAGGATTTGTCTGTATCCTTTCACATGTATGAAAAAGGTTTGGAGCAGTATGATTTAAAAGTCATTTCTAATATGACGCTGGACGTGCGTCCGGGTGAGATTGTGGTGATTGCAGGTTCCAGCGGTTCCGGAAAAAGTCTTCTGGCCCATGCGGTGATGGGGCTGCTTCCGGAAAATGCGGCCATAAGCGGTGAAATTTCCTATAAAGGAAAAGTTTTGAGTCAGAAAGATAAGGAAAAACTTCGGGGAAAAGAGTTTGCCCTGGTACCTCAGTCCGTTTCCTTTTTGGATCCGCTGATAAAAGTGGAGGCCCAGGTCAGAGGCCCGAAGCCGGATATGGCAAAGATAGAGGCCCAAAAAGAAATTTTCAAACGATTTCAGTTAGACGAAAAAACAGAGAAGCTGTATCCGTTTCAGCTTTCCGGAGGAATGGCCAGGCGGGTATTGGTGTCTACAGCCGTGCTAAGCGGGGCAGAAGTGATTATTGCCGATGAACCTACGCCGGGGCTGGATTTGGATATGGCTATGGAAGCCCTGAAAGTATTCCGGGAACTGGCGGATGAGGGGAAAGCGGTGATTCTCATTACCCATGACATTGATTTGGCCTTTCATATGGCAGACCGCATTGCCGTGTTTTATGCGGGAACCACGGTGGAAATGGCAGAGGCAGAGGATTTCCGACAGGGTGAGCATGCGCTTCGCCATCCCTATTCCAAAGCCCTGTGGAGAGCACTGCCCCAGAATGGATTTGAACCCATTTCCGGTTTCCAGCCCTATGCGAAATATCTTCCCAAGGGCTGTCTGTTTTCGCCCAGATGTCCGTATAAGACAGAGAAATGTGAAGAAAAAATACCTATGAGAGAAGTCCGTGGGGGCTATGTGAGGTGTATACATGCAGATTGAAGCAAGAAATATCAGTTTCCAGTACAGGGAAAATACACCCTGGATTTTAAAGGATGTCAGTTTGAAAATAGAGGAGGGCGAGCGGGTCGGCCTGGTAGGCCCCAGCGGATACGGAAAAAGCACGCTGGTAAAAATTCTGGCCGGTTATTTGAAGCCAACAAAAGGGGAGGTGCTTCTGGACGGAAAGCCTCTGCCGAAAAAAGGAGTCAGTCCGGTTCAGCTTATCTACCAGCATCCGGAAAAAGCGATCAATCCCAGGTGGAAGATGAAAAAAGTTTTGCAGGAGTCCGGTATGTTCCGGGATGAGGTTATGGATGCGCTGGGAATTGAAAGAGACTGGCTGGAGCGCTATCCAAGAGAACTTTCCGGCGGGGAGCTGCAGCGGTTCTGTGTGGCCCGTTCTCTCTTTGAAGGCACTCATTTTCTTTTTGCCGATGAAATGAGCACCATGCTGGACGTGATTACCCAGGCGCAGATATGGAATCTGATGCTAAAGGAGGTAGAAGAGCGCAGGCTGGGGCTTCTCATGGTGACTCACAATGCTTATCTGGCAGAGAAAATCTGCGCCAGAACCATTCGTCTGGAAGAAATCAATACCAGGGAGGAATAACAATGGACGTAAATATAGTTTTGTTTGATGATTTTGAAACGTTGGACGCTTTTGGCCCGGCAGAAGTATTCGGAAAATTGCCGGAACATTTTCACCTCCGGTATTTGTCTGTGTCGGGAGATGTGATAAACAGCACACAAGGGGGAAAGGTCTGGACAGACTTTCTGATTCCGGAAGAAATCGAAGGAATTTTACTGGTTCCGGGAGGCAAAGGGGCCAGAAGACTTCTGTGGAAGGACGAGAGAACCTTGAATCTTATAAAAAAAGCGGCTGAAAACGCAGATTACTGTCTGATGATTGAAAACGGTTCTGCTCTGCTAGCGCAGACGGGTATGCTGTATCGGCGGAAAATAGCGGATTTTCCTATGGACGCAAACTGGAACCGTATGTTTACAGCAGGAATCGAAAGAGTGGAGAATGCAAGGGTGGTCATTGACGGAAAGTTTTATTCCTGTAGCAGCAGTATGGCGGGAATCGATACAGCCCTCTGGGTCGCAGCGGATATTCTGGACATTTCTGCAGCAGAGAAAGCGGCTGGCCAGATGGGATATTCGTGGAATGAAAATGCAGACGAAGACATTTACTGCTGAAAAAGACCGGGGGAAAAGCATGGAAAAGAAAGACCAGACAAGGTATGATAAAGCCATGGTAAATAGAATTGCCCGTGCCACGGGACACCTGAAAATGGTGCGGGACATGGTGGAGCAGGAGCGGGACTGCAGCGAAGTGCTGATTCAGCTTGCAGCGGTGAAATCTGCGGTAAACGGTGCAGGAAAGGAAATTTTAAAGCAGTATATGGAAGAGTGCGTGGACCAGGAGCTTCGGCAGCAGGACAACGAAGGGCTGGGAAAGCTGAAGAAGGGAATTGACAGCTTTATGAAATGAAATTTATCAACAAAAATGTGTGATTTTTTGAAAAATCAACCCCCAGGGAGGCTTGTAAGGAGAGGAGAAATGGGGTAGGATAGATTTACAGTTACCGCATACATCCTCCGCATAGATGAATAGACGGTAATATGTAATGTCAAATCCTCATACAAAATAAGACCGCCGCGTCAGGGTAATCAGGGAGAAAACTGAGAGATACCAGGATGCAGAGGTCTTATTTTTGTATAGAATGATAAGTGAGAGTTTGTAAAAGTATATAAAAATACCATGGGAAAGAGAGAGGTTTTTCTATTCGACAGGAGAAAAATGGGTATGCTATAATGACAGCAAGAAAAATTCGGATAAGGAGGAAAGGAAAATGGCAGTATCTATGGCAGTTGTCCCATTATTAAAGGGAGAAGAAGCGAAGGCAATTTTGAGGGATTTTGAGGCGTCGAAAATGAGAATCTATTCTGTAGCTGAAAGGAAAGCAACAGATGAAAAAGTGGCAGAAATATTGAAGCGAAAGAAAGCAAAAATATGAAGTATATAGAAGGAAAAATCGATAGAAAAAAGCGGGAATCTGCCGCATAAAACAACAGTCATGGATACTGTATTTTATGCGGCAGTCATTCGTTTCCGGCTTTTAAAGTTCCCGTTCTCTCTGTACCTTCCGAATATAAGCAGAAGGCGTCATACCAGTGCATTTCTTAAAAATCTTAGAAAAATAATACGGATTATTCCCACACCCTACCAGCTCCGCTACATTTTGTATTTTGTCAGGATTTTGTCCGGACAGAATCTCTTTGGCTTTTTGCACACGCAGATTCATCAGATAGGCAGAAAATTTCTGATGCGTTTCGTTTACAAAACAGCGGCTGACATAGTTTACATTCATGTACAGATGATTTTCCGCAATCCATTTTAAAGTCAGATTAGAATCTGAAACATGCGTTTCCAGATGGAATGAAGGGCTCTGCCGCTTACACCTGCGACGGACAGAAATACAGCATTAAGCCATTTCCGGTAGATGCCAGAAAAGGGTTTGGCGGGGGCGATGGATATGGCTCAGGTTTCTTATATGGACTGTATCAGGGATGGGAAATGATTGACTGTCTGGAATTTGGTTCCGCAGAGGCGTCTATGATGGTAAGAAGCAACAATTGTTCAGATTCCCTTCCGGGGCCGGATGCAGTGCATGCATTCATAAAAGAAGAGAAAGAAAAATTTGGCGAAATGATTGCAAGAGTATAAAAACAAAAAGTTAGGGAGGAAGAGACCATGACAAAGACAACCCGCATGACAGTTGCGCAGGCAATTGTAAAATTTCTCGATAATCAGTATGTATCTATGGATGGGGAGGAAACAAAATTTGTAGAAGGATTTTTCACCATCTTCGGACATGGAATTGCAGTGGGGCTTGGAGAAGCGCTGGATACAGACCCGGGAGACTTAAGAGTCCTTCAGGGAAGAAATGAGCAGGGAATGTGCCATGTGGCAACAGCCTTTGCCAAGCAGAGCAATCGGAAGAAAATCATTCCCTGTGCGTCTTCTGTGGGACCTGGGGCAGCCAATATGGTAACGGCATGTGCCACAGCAACTGTAAATAATATCCCGCTTCTGGTGTTTCCGGCAGACACCTTTGCTTCCAGACAGCCGGACCCGGTGCTTCAGCAGTTGGAACAAAGCAGCAGTTTAGCCATTACTACAAATGATGCCTTTAAGCCGGTATGCAAATACTGGGACAGAATCACAAGACCGGAAATGATTATGACCGCATTAATCAATGCTATGCGTGTATTGACAGACCCGGCTGAGACAGGCGCCTGCTGCATCGCTTCGTGTCAGGATGTGGAGGGGGAATCTTATGATTTTCCGGATTATTTCTTTCAGAAAAGAGTACATAGAATTACAAGACCTGTGGCGGTACAGGAAGAACTGGATGATATTGCAGAGGTGATTGCAGGAGCAAAGAAGCCGCTTGTTGTAGTAGGCGGCGGTGTAAAATATTCAGAGGCAGGAGAAGCGGTAGAGAGGTTCTGTGAAGAATTCAAGATTCCGTTTGGCGAGTCTCAGGCAGGAAAAAGCGCATGTAAATCCAGCCATGAATATTGTCTGGGGGGGATTGGTGTGACAGGAACCTACGCTTCCAATGTCATTGCGAAAAACGCAGATGCAGTCATTGCCATCGGTTCCAGATTATCTGATTTTACCACCAGTTCTAAGTGGCTCTTTCAAAATGAACGGGTACAGTTTGTGACTATTAATAATTGCAGATATCATGCCTATAAAATGGATGCGGTAAAAGCGGTTGGAGATGCAAAAGTAACGGTAGAGGCATTGGCAGAGAAATTAAGAGCAAAAAATTATAAATCTGCATACACCAATGAAATCCAGGAGGCAAAAAGGGCCTGGGATAGAGAAATGGTACGTCTTGCAGGCATTGAATATACAGGGGATGATTTTGAACCGATTATAAAAGCCAGAGACCCGAGAACCATTCCGGAGTTTGTAAAAATGACCCGGGGCAAGATTACTCAGACAGCAGCGCTTGCAGCCATCCGCAGAGTAATTGATGAGGATGCCACCATTATTACAGCAGGCGGTTCTCTTCCAAGCTGTATGCAGAGAATGTGGACAACAGACAAAAGAGGCGGATATCATGCAGAATATGGTTACTCCTGTATGGGATATGAAGTGGCCGCTACACTGGGGGTTAAGTTTGCAGAACCGGACAATGAGGTATACTGTGTAGTCGGTGATTCCAGTTTCCAGATGCTTCACAGCGAAATTATGACGATTATGCAGGAGAGAAAGAAAGTCAATATTCTGGTGTTTGACAACTGTGGATTTGGATGTATCAATAATCTGGAAATGAATCATGGAATCGGAAGTATTGCAACAGAATTTCGCTATACAGACGGAAAGAAGCCCTGCGGAGATTTGATTCCCGTAGATTATGCCAAGATTGGGGAAGGATATGGCCTGAAAACCTATACCTGCAGGACGATTGCAGAGCTGGAAGCAGCACTGGAGGACGCGAAGAAGCAGGAAATCGCATGCCTTTTTGATTTGAAGGTGATTCCGAAGACGATGACAGACGGATATGAATCCTGGTGGAATGTAGGGATTGCCACTACATCGGAAAAAGAATCTGTGAGAAAAGCCTGTGAAGGCGTTCTGGAAGGAAGAAGCGAAGCAAGAGATTATTAGGAGGCAGATAAAATGAGTAAAGTATTTGGTTATCCGAAATTCGATGAAAATGGCGAGATGATTCTTACCACTTATGATAATGAATATAAAGAAATGATGATGGACATCCGCGTATACAGTATGAAAACCGGAGAAAAGAGGTTCTTTATCAGAACAGGGGAAGAGACTGCAGTACTGCTTCTTTCAGGCAAAGTAACCTTTGCCTGGGAGGAGAAAAATGAAACCGTCAGCCGTAAGGACGTATTTACGGAAGGTCCGTGGGCGTTACATGTATGTAAAGAAAAAGAAATTCAGGTTACCGCAGAAGAAGAAAGTGAAATTCTGGTACAATGCACACAGAATGACAGAACATTTGCCAGCAGATTGTACGCACCGGAGGATGCGACATGGGGATATTCCTGCGTGGGAAAATTTGGCAATGTGGCAAAGCGTCGTGTGAATACAATCTTTGACCATGATATCTGCCCGGAATCCAATATGGTTCTCGGGGAAGTTTTAAACGACAGGGGAAACTGGTCAGGTTATCTGCCTCACAGACATCCGCAGCCAGAGACGTATTTGTTTAAATTCGACCGCCCGGAAGGCTTTGGAGCAAGTTTTGTTGGAAATCAGGTCTTTAAAAGTGTGAATAACAGCTTTTCGGCAATTCCGGGAGGAGAACTTCATCCACAGGCCGTAGCGCCGGGATTTCAGATGTATACATGCTGGATGATTCGTCATATAGATGGCAATCCATGGCTTCAGACAGACCGTTGTGAAGATGAACGTTATACATGGCTTCATGATGCAGAAGTTTAAAAGAGAATAAAATAAGTGGTTTTGAGAAAGAGAGGAATAGATATGGCAAGAGAATTTATTGTACCAGGACAGATGATTACAGGAGCAGGGGCCCTGGAGATGGCCCGGGACACACTTGGACAACTTGGAAAGAAAGCAATGATTGTAACAGATAAAGTAATGATGGAACTTGGTAATTGCGCGAAAGTCGAGAAGGTGCTGAAAAGCCAGAAGGTAGAGTATACCATCTATTCCGAGATTGCAGGGGAACCTACGGATGTGATGATTGAAAAGGGCCTGACGCAGTATAAAGAAGAAGGCTGTGATTTTTTGGTAGCACTTGGCGGAGGAAGTCCCATTGATTCTATGAAAGCCATCGGTTCACTGGTAAAAAACGGTGGAAACATCTCTGGTTATATGGGAAAAGTCATTGATGTGGAGATGCCGCCCATGGTAGCCATTCCCACAACGGCAGGAACCGGTTCAGAAGCAACACAGTTTACCATTATCACAGATACAAAGAAAGACATTAAGATGCTTCTGAAAGGAAAGGTGCTGATTCCTTCGCTGGCCATTATTGCCCCCCCAGTTTACCATGACCGCACCGCCCAAGATTACAGCCGCAACAGGTTTGGATGCATTATGCCATGCAGTTGAGGCTTATACATCCAGAAAAGCACAGACACTTTCCGATACGTTTGCCCTGTCAGCAGTAAAACGCATATTCCAATATCTTCCTATTGCTTTTCGTGATGGGAAGAACGAAGAAGCAAGAGTGCAGATGTCCGTAGCTGCCCTGGAAGCAGGAATTGCGTTCAATAATTCCTCCGTAACATTGATTCACGGAATGAGTCGTCCAATTGGAGCGCTGTTCCATGTGGCACACGGGCTTTCCAACGCAATGCTGATGAAAGAATGTTTAAGTTTTGCCTTAGAGGGCGCCTATGACAGATTTGCGGACCTTGGAAGAGCGATTGGTGCAGCAGATGGGGCAGATTCTGCCGAGACAGCCAGTGCGAAATTTCAGGCTGCAGTAGTTGCGCTTACCGAAGAATTGGAAACGCCAACACTTGCAGAATTTGGAATTGATAAAGAAGCATTTTTCAATGTAATCGAAAAGATGGCTTATGATGCCATGGATATCGGAAGTCCGCAGAATACACAGAGAGAAATTACACAGGCGGACATCGAACAGATGTATAAAAATTTGTGGTAAGAAACGTTGCATAGATAGAAAAAAGAGGTGACTGTATATGGCAATCTTTACAGGTGCAGGGGTGGCGATTGTTACCCCTTTTCAAGAAAACGGGGCAGTGGATTATGAGAAATTAGATGAACTGATAGAGTTTCATTGCGAGAATGGAACGGATAGTATCGTAATTTGCGGAACATCCGGAGAAGCGGCAACTATGACAGAGCAGGAGCACATGGAATGTGTAAGGTTCACAATAGAGAGAACCAAAGGCAGGATTCCGGTCATTGCAGGAACCGGTTCTAATTGTACAAAGACAGCAATGGAATTATCAAAAGAAGCCGCCGGCTATGGGGCGGATGGCGTATTAGTAGTGACGCCTTATTATAATAAAGCAACCCAGAAAGGTATGATTGCACATTTCACACAGGTTGCTGAGGCGGCGAAAGTGCCTGTGGTACTTTATAACATTCCCGGAAGAAGCGGATGCAAAATGGAGGCAGAGACGGTGGCGCAGCTGGTAAACTATGTGGAAAACATTGTTGCCATTAAGGAAGCAAGCGGAGATTTTTCCAATATTGTGAAGATGATGGAGTTGACGGATGGAAAACTGGATTTATATTCCGGGAATGATGACCAGATTGTACCACTCATGTCACTTGGCGGAAAAGGTGTTATTTCTGTGCTTTCTAATGTGGCGCCAAAAGCAGCCGATGATTTCTGTCAGATGTATCTGGATGGCAACACAAAACAAAGTCTGGAACTTCAGCTTCGGGCGCTGCCCTTAATTCAGGCGTTGTTCTTAGAAGTAAATCCCATACCGGTAAAGAAAGCAGTAGAACTCATGGGACTTTGCGGCGGAACGGTGAGAGCGCCGCTGACAGAGCTTGAGCCGGAACATACAGAAATTTTAAGGAAGGAGATGGAGAAATTCGGATTGCTGAGTTAAAGGAGATAAAAATTATGGAATTAACGAAAACTCAGACAAGGCAAAGATTGCTGACCATGATATTCGGTGCGTTTGCTATTTTTTTCACTGGTTATCCTCATGTGTGGTCTGTTTATCAGCCATATGTGATGGAACAGGCCGGTTGGACCCAGACGCAGGCTTCTATGTGCTTTTATCTGGCACTGAGTACATTTGTATTTGGAAATATTATTGGCGGAAAATTGCAGGAATATTATAGTCCGAGAATGGTAGTATGGATAGGTGGTGGAATTTTTACGGGAGGTATATTGGCTTCCGCATTTCTGATTATTCCGTCTCCGATACCCATGTACATTACTTATGGCATCATGCAGGGCTTTGGACAGGGATTTATTTATACGGCAATTATTTCTACCGCTCAAAAGTGGTTTCCGGGAAAAACGGGATTTGCATCCGGCGTGGTTGTAACTGCAAATGGTTTATGTGGATTTTTTATGGCTCCTATAAGCCGGAAAATTTTAGATGCAGAAGGACCGCAGAGGGCATTTCTGGTTATAGGAGTTGTAATTGCTGTTTCCTGGATTTTGTGTGGAATATTTTTTCATGTACCTGACAGAGCGTGGCAGTTAAAGGCAGAGTCTGATTTACAAAACAATATATCGAAAAATGAAACCTGGGAAAAGAAACAAAAACAATATACATCATCAGAGATGATGCACACAAAGAATTTTTATCTGCTGCTTGCAACGATGTTATTTGGGTTGATTTCATATTTTCTGATTTCTCCAGTATCACAAACTTATCAGATTGAACTTGGAATTCCATCTGCAGTTGCTGTCAGTGCAGTGATGCTCGGTTCTATTGTGAATGCAGGAAGCAGACGGATTCTTCCGACCATTTCTGATAAAGTGGGAAGAGTCGTGTGTTTAAAGGGTGTATTTGTTGTGTCGGTTA
>SKER01001589.1_pt1 | contig 17978 bp, 13 predicted proteins | sample 4826961 | NCBI WGS metagenome assembly SKER01 (sample SAMN11008804, study PRJNA524170) | human gut metagenome | biome: Human fecal sample; material: Feces; isolation source: fecal sample from pouch patient p47 | host: Homo sapiens | place: Israel: Tel-Aviv | collected 2016-11-16 | reverse complement strand
TACAAGATGCAAACACAAGGGAAAGGAGTAGCAGATGCAGAATAAGAAAAAAGCTAATTGGGGCTCTCTAGCACGTCTTCTACGCTTTTTGTGGCAAGACTACAAACTTTCGCTTTCTATCGCCTTTATCCTCATTGTTGTTGCTTCTTTGGCAACGGTTAATTTGACGGCTTCGATTCAGTCCTTGGTTGACGTTTATGTTCAACCCATGCTCAAATCTGGTAGCCATGACTTTGGGCCACTTTTACGTTTCTTGACTTCAGTTGGGGTCTTTTGTTTTATAGGTGTGATTGCCAACTATGTGGCCTCCCTCCTCATGGCGACGATTTCACAAGATTCCTTACGTTCCCTTCGTAATCAGCTCTTTGCTCGCATGCAAAAGCTTCCGATTCGCTACTTTGACACTCACCAACACGGGGATATCATGTCGATCTATACCAACGACATCGATGCCCTCCGTCAGGCTGTCGAACAATCTATTCCACAGTTGTTACAAACGACTATTACCATTATCGGAGTGACTGTGACCATGCTTACGGTTAGTCCTCTCCTCTTTATCGTGGTTCTGATCATGGTAGGCATCATGTTTTTGGTCATCAAAAATGTATCAGCCAAATCAGGTCGTTACTTCGGCGAACAACAAAAGAACCTAGGGATTGAGAATGGCTTTATCGAAGAAATGATGTCAGGTCAAAAGGTAGTCAAGGCCTTCGTCCATGAAGAAGAAAGCATGGTTGACTTTGATAAGATTAACGAACAGCTCTTCGAATCATCATACTTGGCCAATCGTTATGCCAATGTTCTCATGCCCATTCTTGGGAACTTAGGAAATGTTTCCTTTGTTTTGACTGCCTTGGTCGGTGGGGTCTTTGCCCTTAATGGTGTGGGTGGTTTGACTATAGGTGGTCTCATGGCCTTCCTACAATTGAATCGTTCCTTCAATGGTCCTATTACTCAGGTGTCTCAACAACTTAACTTTGTCCTTATGGCACTTGCCGGTGCAGACCGTATCTTTGACCTTCTGGATGAACCAGAAGAAGTGGATCAAGGTAAGGTCACTTTGGTTAACTACGAATTGGTAGATGGTCAAATGGTTGTGACAGACAAGAAAACCAATCTTTGGGCTTGGAAACACCCACGTCCAAATGGCGACTATGAATTGGTCGAATTGGTCGGAAATGTAGTCTTCCAAGACGTTGATTTCTCTTACGATGGTAAGAAGCAAATCCTTCACGATGTTAACCTCTATGCAGACAAGGGGCAAAAGGTTGCCTTTGTTGGTGCGACGGGTGCAGGTAAGACGACGATTACTAACTTGATTAATCGTTTCTACGACATCCAATCTGGTGTGATTACTTATGATGGTATTGATGTGAAGCTGATTGAAAAAGCTTCTCTTCGTCGATCACTAGGTATCGTACTTCAAGATACGCATCTCTTCACAGGGACTATAGCTGAAAATATTGCCTACGGCCGTGCTGATGCGACTCGCGAGGAAATTCTCGAATCTGCTCGTATTGCTAACGTAGATTCCTTTGTGCAACATTTGGACAATGGTTACGACACTATTCTTACAGATGATGGCGCAGGTTTGTCTAATGGACAACGTCAGCTGATTGCCATTGCGCGTGCTGCCCTTGCTAATGCACCGGTCCTCATCCTTGATGAAGCGACATCCTCTATTGACTCTCGTACCGAAAAAATGGTACAAGAGGGGATGGACCGCCTTATGGAAGGACGCACGGTCTTTGTTATCGCCCACCGTCTTTCAACCATCGTTAACTCTGACGTTATCATGGTTATGGACCACGGACGCATCATTGAACGTGGTGACCATGACAGCCTTATGGAACAAGGTGGTACCTACTACCGACTCTATACTGGTGGTCTTGAAATTGATTAACATTATAAGAACTCAGGTTTTGCCTGAGTTCTTTTGCATACGAAGAAAAGGTTTCTTTTGAGACTTTTCTTGTAAAAACGATAGATTTGATCTCTTAAATCTCAACTTCTTCTAAACCGTATGAGTTCAGGCGATATATCTTTTGGCAAACTTGTCTGAGGTAGTTGATATCATGTGATACTGTAAGAATTGCACCTGGATAGTTCTCGAAGAGCTGTCGGACTTGGGGTTGTGAGGTGGGTGAAAAATTTCTGGTTGGTTCATCTAAAATCAAGAGTTGAGGGTTTTCTAAGACGATGTGCAGTAGGAGTATTTTTCCTTTTTGGCCACCAGATAGGTCAGCAATTGCATGGTTCATTTCATCATGACTGAAGTTTAGGTTGGCGAGATGGGAACTTATGATTTCTTTCTCAGTTTTGTCGCCAGTCTTACATAAAAACGCTATCGGTGACAAATCATTTTGCAAGATAAGATCGTAATCTTGGGGCATGTAGCCGATAGTAAGGTCTGTTTTCCTGCTAAGTTCTTGGTAGAGATAGTGTAAGAGAGTGGATTTACCGCAGCCGTTATCTCCAATAAGACCAACTTTTTCCTGTCCTTTCAAAGAAAATTGTAGATGTTCAATGGTTAGGTGAGGAGCAATGCTTAGCTGGTTTTCATCCAGATTTAGAAGATATTTTCCCTGAGGTAGAGAATAGATATGAGAGAAGGAAAGATCGATGCTGTCTTCTTTATCAGGCATCTGTGTCATACCTTGGGCAAGGCGGTCGTAGCGTTTTTCTTGTGAGAGGACTGCTTTCATCTTTTTAGCAACCAATCGTCCTTGCGTGCTATTATGCGTATTGCGTAGGGTGGTTTGGACATTTTGTTTAATACGGTGATGCTTGGCCATGGCTTTGTCATAGGCTTTTTTCTCGGTTTTCGCTTGCTGCATCTGTTGCTGGAAAGCATCGTAGCGTTGTTGACTATAGTTATCATAGTCGAGGTGTTCCACACTGGTCCTAGCCTGTCGACGACGTTTAAGGAGTTCCAGATGGATAATGGTATCAGCTGTCTGACTGAGCAAATCCTCGTCGTGAGAGATGTAAATTATCGTTTTATCAGAATGTTTGATAAAGTCTTTTAACCAAGTGATGGTAGTTAAATCCATATCATTTGAGGGTTCATCAAGAAAAATGATGTCGTGGGGTCGAGCTAATTCGCGGATGAGTTGAATTTTGAGTTTCTCACCGCCAGACAGAGTGGAGATCAGCTGATTGCTAGCAAAACGCTCACTATCAAAATGGAGTTCATCAGCCAAACGATAGAGGGTGGCGTAGTCTAAGTCATAACTGTCCGCAAAAAAGTAGTCGTTGAGGGTTAGGGTTTGCAAGTTTTCCGAAATTTGCTGGGGAATATAGACCTGAGGGTTATCTGGTTTAGTAATAGTTCCCTCGTAAGACAGGTGGTTAAAATGTGCATTAGAATTGACAAGAAGGGCAAGGAGACTTGACTTTCCATTTCCTTCCTCTCCAATGATGGTGACTTTTTCGCCTGTAGCTATATTTACATTTAAATCATGGACTAGTTCACGCAAATCTTTGGTATGCGTAATGGTTAGGTGTTGAATCTGTATCATAGGACCTCCTAGGCACTGGGTTAGTGGATATTATTTCATGGGAAATACAATTTTCACTTCAAACAATATCAAAAAACAGTCCTACCTTATAGGATAGAACCGTTTTGAGTCTAGCTAAAAAGCTCTCTAGGAGATAGTGATGGTATGGATGCAAAAAAACGCAGATACCACCAATAAGTTTTCTACAGAAAAAGAGTGCAAAAAAGACATGAAAACAATCTATCAAATAAAGCAGGTTTATTGTGAATAGACTTAGTTGTTCATGTCTCCATTTACCTCCGAATGTTAATTGTCTTGATTGTACACTGTCTGATTGACTTTGTCAAATGCAAGTAAAAATCTGGCTGAGTTGTATTTCCAACGAATAAGATTAGCTCTCTATTCTACTAGAAGTAATACTGTAAAATGGAGATTACTATGGAAACGAAATTTGAAAAAGCCCCAACCCGTAAGGGTGATAAGACAAGAAAATAGATAAGATTTGTAGTGAAAGGTGATTATTAAATTGTATATCAAAGGTTTATCCAGTCTGTTACATAATTGAAGGGTTTGTAATAAGGAGGTGAAAATTAGAACTAAAGTGAGAAAATCAGCCAATAAAATGAGTTAAACTCTCTCATAAGCCTAACATCTTACTTGAATAAGATGAGAAAGTTAGGATTGAGAGGAAAATATAATATCAATATGAAAGCGGTGTAAAGTAAATAAAATCAATTATTTTAAACTTGTAAAGATAAAAATAAGCAAAAGTTATCGGATAAATTGATAGACAACTTAATTTTTTAAAAAATATCGATTAATCACTTGACCATGAATTGTCAGAATGTAATTGTATCATGAGTACACGTATAGGATTTTTGTATACTTGTGACCTATAACTAACTCAAGCTCAATTCAAGTTTACTAAACGTCTTGAAGGTAAAGAGCTTACTGCAGGTGCCTTTGAATTCGAATTGCTTGAAAATGGTAACTTTATCCAAACGAAACCAAACGTAGCAGACGGATCAATCACATTTGATGCTATTGAATACAGCGTTGAAGGTGAACACACTTACATCGTGCGTGAAAAAGCTGGTACCGATACAAACATCGATTACGATACCATGAACGCAGAAGTGAAAGTTAAGGTCACTAAAGATGCTAAGACAGGTCTCTTGAGCGCTGCAGTTACAATGCCAGAAGATACAGAGTTCAACAACTATGTCGTTTCTCCAGTTGTAACTAAGTTTGACTTCACTAAGAAATTGGCTGGTCGTGAACTTAAAGCTGGTGAATTTAGCTTCTTATTGAAAGATGCGAATGGTGCCGTTATTGAAACAGTTAAAAATGATGCTGCTGGTAACGTAACATTCTCAGAATTGTCATTCGACAATACTAAAGTTGGTACACACACTCATATGGTAGAAGAAGTTATCCCAGCCAACAAAGAGTTTGGTATGACTTACGATACCATGAAAGCAACTGTTACAGTGACAGTGGCTAAGAACGGTCATTCATTGACTACAGTTACAAATGTAACATCAAAAGGTGGGGTTGATGCTGACGGTAACGGTGACCGTTACATCTACCGTAATGGTGTGAAATATGAATTGATTCGTCAAGAAGGTAAATCAACAGACAAGATGACAGAAGGTCAAACAGTCGTGACTTACATTTACCGTAAGGTTGAAGATAGCTCAACACTTTCAAATGGCAATGGTGGTCAATCTGGAAGCTCAACTTCTAAAGCTGTTAAAGCAACTTCAAACGGTTCTAAAGGATCTAAGGGTTCAGGCTCAGCAGCTGATGGGGCTTCAGACGGTAAAGGTTCAGATAAGAAGAAATCTGGAAATAAAGACGGTAAGAAGGCAGATGGTTCTGATAAAGCTAAAGAAGGCGATGAACAATTGCCAGTAACAGGTGACTCAGGTAACAACCTCGAAGCAATGGGTGTTGTTGTTATGGGACTCATGTCAGGATTTGCAGCTATGAGCCGTCGTAAAAACCAAGACTAAGATTTGCAAATTGTATCTCTCATAAATTCCAAAAATAATAATCTCTCTCGAGGACGAATAGCTCGGGAGAGATTTTTTGGCCTTAACTGATATAAAGCTGGAAAATTATCAAAGCCTGTGAAACTTTTAAGCAGTATTTAGCTTGATAAGGTACAATAGAGTAAGACAAAACGAATGAGGAGGTTGTCATGAAGTTTTTACATACGTCAGATTGGCATGTGGGTCGAACCCTCAATGGCTGGTCTTTGTTAGAGGAGCAGGAGTGGGCTTTTCAACAAATTGTGGATCTGGCTATTAGCGAAAAAGTGGATGGGATCATCATTGCTGGGGATCTCTATGACCGTGCGGTGCCCCCTGTGGATGCGATTAAACTATTTAATAAGACCTTGGCCCGCTTGGTACTGGAGGAGCAGATTTCTGTCTTTGCTATCAGTGGTAATCACGATGGGGCTGAACGTTTGCATTTTGGTCGTGACTTCTTTCAACCTCAGGGCCTTCATTTAAGTACACGTTTGGAGGAGGCTTTTGAGCCTATTGAGTTGGAGGATTGCCAGATTTTCTTGCTTCCCTTTATCGACCCTATTGATGCCCGTATTTACTATAAGGATGATGAGGATAAGGAAATTCAAGGGATTGGTGATGCCTTGGCCTACATTATTGAAGATATGGAAAAAGCTTTTGATCCTGACAAAGCCCATATTTTGGTGACGCATTTTGCGGTTTCTAAGAAGGATGATAGCGATGGTCAAAGTCTAAGGGAACTGATGTTGTCTGAAACCAGCAATACTGTGGGTGGTCTTACCAATGTGACCAGTGACCTTTTCAAGTCTTTCGATTATGTGGCCTTAGGGCATATCCATACGCGTTTTGCTAGTCCTACCAAGCGCGTGCAATATTCAGGAAGTCCAGTCGCCTTTAATGTCAAGGAAGCTAAGCGTAAGGAAGAAAAGGGTGTTTATATTCTTGAATTGGACGCGTCTGGTGATTTGTCTCAGACCTTCCATCCTTTAGAGGCCAGACGAACGATTGTGGTCTTACAGGCACCTTTTGAAACCTTGATGTCACCTGAATTTTATAAGGAACAGCCTTGTCAAAAAGCCTGGTTTGCCTTTGATATTCAACTGTCCAGTCGTAAGGAATTAGAGGGCATCAATGTGCGTGCCCGTCTGGAAGAAATTTATGGGACAGATATTGTAGAAATTACTTTCAGTCGTCTAGGTGATGTTAGGGAAGAAAACTTGACTGTTAATCATCACTTAAAAGATTTGGAAATGCAGTCACCTCAGGAAATAGTATTTGATTTTTACCAGACAGTGACTGGGGGCGATGTCTTGTCTGAGAGACAGACTGCCCTTGTGGAAAGTATTTTTGAGGAGATTGAGAGGAGTCGACAATGAGACCAGTTCAGTTAGAATTGACCAATTTTGGACCTTATCGTAAGGAAATCATAAATTTTACTCAGTTTGACCATGCTCCCCTCTTCTTGATTGGAGGGGACACAGGGGCTGGTAAGAGCACTCTCTTTGATGCCATGACGGTGGCCTTGTTTGCCACGACCAGTGGTGATCGTAATGTTGAGGAGATGCGGTCAACCTTCGCTGGTCCAGAGGATGATTTGACCAAGGTGACTTTCTATTTCCAACAAGGTAACCACCTTTATCGCATTGAGCGTGTTCTTCAACAGGAGAGGGCCAAGCGAGGCGGTGGCACGACCATGCAAAAAGCGACGGCTTCTCTAGTCATTGTGGATAAGATTGGAGGTCAAGAAGTTGAAAAGCTTGGAGATAAAATCAAGGAAGTAAGTGACCAAATTGAGCAGATTTTGGGTCTCAATGCCGAGCAGTTCAAGCAGATCATTCTCCTTCCGCAAAATGATTTTAGCCGTTTCTTGAAAGAAGATTCCAAGACTAAGACTCAAATTTTGAAGAAAATCTTTGGAACGGGTATTTTTGACCGTTTTCAAAAGAGCTTGGAAGACCGTCTTCGTCAGAGCAATAAGGATATGGATAAGCGCCAGGCTCAGTTAGATGGTCATTTTGCCAGTCAGGTTTGGTCTGAGGAAGAATTAGCCGTCTTGGCGCAAACGCCGGCCTCTGAAAAATTGGCACGTCTTGAAGAGCTTCTGTCTCAGCGTCAAGAAAATCTTGAGTATCAAAAAAGCATCTTGAAGGATGCCCAAGAGGATTTGGCAAAACTGCAGAAGAGCTTGCAAACTGCCCAAGATTTGGCAAAGATTTTTCAAGAATTGGAGCGATCCAAGGAGCGTTACCGTCTGGAAATTGAGGAAGGTGCTCAAGAACAGGCAGAAGCTAAAGCACATCTGGAGGAATTGCAGTTTGCTCAAGGGTTACAAGAAACTATTAGTGGATTGAAGCAATATCAAAAGCAGTTCTTCCAATTAGAGCAAGACCTTGAAATTGCGCAGGAAGCATTAAGTGTCAAGCAGCAAGCGTTTGAGGACGTTAAGGCTCAAAAAGAGGAACTGACAGCTCAATCTAAGGATTTTCTTCAAAAAGAAGAGGAGCTTGAAACTTGGAAGGAGGACATTATCTATGCCCAGAGTCTTGCCCGAGAACAGGAGAAAATCAAACGTTCAACGACTAACTACAAGCAGTTGGAAGAAAACTATCAAAAAGCTTCGAAAGAGATTCAAGGTCTTAACCAGTCCTTGTCAGATTTGGAGGCCAATCGTCTTGGTTTAGATAGCCTGCATGAGGCCGAAAAACTCCTACAGTCTGTGGGCTACAGTGTGGAAAAACAACTGGCACAAGATCTTAAGGAAAAAGAGGAACTAAATCAGGAGTTGGAAAAGACCGACAAACGTCATCAAAGGCTCTCTTTGGAGATTGACCACGCCCAAGAAAGTCTCAATAAATTGGAAACGAAGTTAGCAACAACCTTAGCCTCACGCCGTCAGATCATGATTGCCCAACTGCAAGCAGAGTTAGAGGATGGTCAGCCTTGTATGGTTTGTGGTGCTCTGGAACATCCTAAGGTTGATGGAGTACAAGCTGATGAAGCGACTTTGAAGGATCTCATGAATCAGGTGGAGAAGCTTCAAGGTCAAAAAGAAAAGCAAGTTGCCACTTTGTCAAATCGTCAGGCTACCTTGAGCGAAGTTGCATCTAAACGTTATGACCTGCTTGACCAAGTGGTAAAAGCTGAGCAAACACTGGAAGAGCATTACCAAGAACTGAAGGAACAAGTTGCAGGGCAATTTGAATTTGAGTCTGCTGAGAGCTATGAGGCTAGTCATGCACAGCACTTGTTAAAACAAGTTAAGCAGCATTATCAAGAGTTACAAAAACGTTATAATAAGGAAGAGACAGATTATGTCCGATATCAAGCCGAGCTAGGTAAAGCTCAGGAAAAATTGACAGATTTAGCTAAGCGTTATCAAGAGGCCAAAGTAGTGCTTGACCAAACTAAAGAACGCCTAGAGGACTTACAGGAAGCTCATCCAGAACTTGAGTCTGTTGAGGTATATCAAGAACGGATTTCCCTTACTCATCAGGAGCTGGACCTCTACAATAAGCAAGTCAAGGAAAATAGCGAGGCCTACAACCAACTTCATGCCGACATTAAAGGAATCAAGGGGCAGCTTGAGAGTATAACTAAGTCCAAAGATAAGGCAAATCAAGATGTTAAGCGATTATCAGCTGAATTAGACCAAAATCTTAAGGAGGAGGAAGCCTTGACTAATGACCTAGAGCAAGTTCAGCTCTGGCTACATGAGGTAAATAATCAAGCTATTCCTATGCTTCAAGCCAAATTAACGACCTATGCAACGCTCAAACAAGAATTACAGGTGCAGATTGGGAAGGGACAAGAGCTTCTCCAAAATCAAGATCAACCAGACCTCCATAGTCTAGCGCAAACTGTAGAGGCTAGTCAGGAAAGCTATGATAAGCAACTGGCTCAAGTTTCTGTCATGGAGAAGGGGCTTAAAGATGCGACGGCTACCTACCAAGCCGCTAAAACCCTTCAAGATATTAACCAAGAGGCCTTCAAGGCCCATCAAGAACTCAGTGACTTGGTTAAGGTGGTCAAGGGGGAAAATACAGCTCTGACTGGTCGTCTTAATCTTGAGGTCTATGTTATCCGTCAGTATTTCCAACAAATTTTGGACTATGCCAATGCCAACTACATAGGTCTCTTAACGGATAATCGCTATTCCTTTGTCCTGAGTGAAGAAGGACGCAGGGCGCGTGATCACTTTGGTTTGGACATCAACGTCTATGACCAGCTGACAGGTAGCGAGCGTTCCGTCAAATCCTTGTCTGGTGGTGAGACCTTTATCGCTGCACTGGCTATTGCTCTATCCCTCTCAGAGGTGGTGCAAAATACTAGCAAGGGTGCTGTTGTTGAAGCCCTCTTCATCGACGAAGGATTTGGCTCACTGGATAAGGAAGCCCTAACCAAGGCCATCGCTGTTTTAGAACAAATCGGTGAAAATCGCATGGTCGGTGTCATTAGTCACGTGGACGACATGAAAGAAGGCATTGCCCAGCAACTAGCCATCATTAAGTCGCACGACGGTAGCAGTCGCATTAAAATTGTGGATAAGGGTTAAGGAGAGTAGAGAGATTAAGAGCCTCCACCAAAACTTTTTAACCATTCTAAGAGATAGTTGTCATCTGACCTATCTCTTTTTCTAGTCCCTTGTTAGAAGATTTCCAACTATTAGTTTTTTCTGAAAATAAAATGAAATAATGTGCAAATTATTCCTCATATAAAAGTTAATCTATTAGAAAATTAAGTGATTGTATGATATAATCTAATATGGTTAAGTCTCGTTAAAATCAGGTAAAAGGATATATAAAGTGCTGACAGTCCTTATCTTTTGTGACTGCAGATATTGTTGCTAACCTCTTAAACTTGTCCTTGTGAATAGGAAGCTGTTTGAGATAGAACACTAATACTAGCTAGAAGAAATAAAACATAAAAATGACAGAAAAAATTTCCGTAATTATACCCGTTTACAATGTAGAAAAGCAGATTCAGACCTGTTTAGACAGCGTTTTGGGTCAAACCTATCAAAATCTTGAAATCATTCTCATCAACTATGGGTCAACAGACAATAGCGATAAGATTTGCCGTAGATATGCTGCTCAGGACTCACGTATTCTTTATTTTAAAAAGGATAACGGAGGACTTTCAGATGCCCGTCATATTGGTATCCGTCAAGCTAAGGGCGGCTATGTGACCTATGTAGATGCGGAAGATTGGGTTGAGTCAACCTATCTAGAGGAGCTTTATAAGGCGCTTCAAGCTCACAAAGCAGATATTGCAGTAGCTAATTACAGTGTCTATAAGGAATCGGAAAATCGTTTTTATTTCCACATTAAAGATGAAGACTATTACGAGCAGGTCTATTCACCGGCTCAGATTATAGACGGTCTCTTTGAAGAAACTAACAACATTAATATTGCCCTGATTTCTGCGACTGGGAAACTCTACAAGCGTTCTTTGTTTAACGACTTGCTTTTCCCTAAAGAACATGTGGGAGAGGACGGTTTTTTCAATCTCAAGGCCTATCTCATGAGTGAGCGTACGATTTACCTTAACAAGGGTCTCTACATTTATCGAGAGAGTCCAGAGATGCCATCGGCGACTTGGATGCAAGATTGGATGATGACTTTGGTTTATGCCATGGAGGAGCGCTTGGCTATCGTGGCTAGTCATGGTTTCCCTATGGAAAAATACATGATTACCTACCGTCAGATGCTGGCTGCTTGCCTGAAAAATGTGGAAGAGCAAGGATTTACGCATTCTGATGCCTATCGCTCTATTCAGGAAAAATATCAGGTCTTACGCTTAGCGCCTCAACGTTATGAAACCAAGAAGCGTGCTATTGTCCTAGCGGCTAACTATGGCTATGTTGATCAAGTGCTTGCGACCATGAAGTCTATCATTTTTCACCATCGAAATATCCGTTTTTACTTGATTAACGATGATTTCTCACAAGAATGGTTTAGGGGGCTCAACCGTCATCTGGCTGCTTTTGGTAGTGAGGTGATTAACTGTCGTGTGGATAGTAGTCATATCAAACAATACAAGACTAATAGTAACTATGCCAGCTATCTCCGCTATTTTGTAGCTGATTTTGTGTCTGAGGAACAGGCACTATATCTGGATAATGATATGGTGGTTACGAGTTCACTGGAGGATCTTTTCACACTTGATTTGCAGGGGCGTCCTCTTGCTGCCGTTCGTGATTATGCTATTCAGGTTCAGGACCGTCAGTATATGTTTGATGCCGGGTTCATGGTGATTGATACTGCCTATTGGAAGCAGTACAACATGAGACGCCATTTAATTGACATGACCAGTGAGTGGCATGATAAGGTACCATTTGCGGAACAGTCTATTTTAAATATGGTCTTCCGTAATAACTGGTTGCCCTTGTCTTTTGACAATAACTATGCCGTCACCAAGTCAAGTTTGGCTGGTTTCCATTTACCTAACGGTCAATCTTATCCTAAGGTTCTACACTACGCCTCACATCGTAAGCCTTGGTTGCCTTTAGCCTGTCAAGCTTATCGTGACGTTTGGTGGTTCTATGCCCAAATGGACTGGTCAGGGGTGGGTGATAATCCCGGCTTACTACCGCTCTTAGAGGATATGATTTATCCGAAGGGGCGTCCATTTACCTGCCTGATTTATACCAATATCGCAGAAATACCGCATTTGACAGATATTATCTCTGTGCTTCCTAAGGTTCAGTTTAAGATTGCCTGTCGCCAGCATGTTTCAGATAAAGTGGCACAATTAATTACTTATCCCAATGTGACAGTTTACTCAGACATTGCAGGCTTAAATGGGTTGGATTTGGAGCTGGTTCATACCAGTGATCTCCTTTTGGACATTAACCCTGGAAGAAAGGTAGTGGAAATTCTCGATGCTTTTAGGTTCGAGAATAAACCGATTCTAGGCTTTGAGGATCTCAAGTCAACCAAACATAACCAACAGACCTACTCAAGAGATCGTTGGAAAGAGATGGTTGAGACCATTCGTCAAATGCGTAAGAAGAGCCTTTGATGAGGCTTTTGCTTGTTTGGTTTTGGTATGAATAGGAAATAAAAAAACTCAGTGACTTAGACAGAGAGTAATGTCTATCTCGCCTTTCATAAGGTAAGATTAGCCTGTCTACAGAGGCAGAAAGTAGGAGTAATAATGAAAAAATTAGTCAATCGATAATTACCAAGCGTGTCTTATAGACTATCTTTTTCCTCTTCATTTATTGTGTAGGGAATAAATTGGTTCTTCCTTTTGTGGATTTGAAACATGCCAATATCTTTGGAGGAGTCATAGGTTCCTTGGCTTTCTCCAGTGCAATGATGGGAGGAAACCTCAGGTCCATGTCACTTTTATAAGTGGGCTTGTCACCTTGGATGTCAGCCGTGATTCTTTGGCAGATGTTTTCTTTCTCCAAGAAAATGGGCTTAAAAAACCTCCCTATTGAAATTCAGGACTATAGGCGAATGTATTTGACCTTAGCAATCGCAGTCGTCTAGTCCTTGGCAGTGTCCTTAAACCTGCCTATCGTTTCTGGGGTAATACCGATCTCGCCATTTTCATGAATACCATCTTGTTGATTGCTGGAACCTTTTTCTTGGTCTGGCTATCAAATCTCAACTCCCTCTTAGAAATAGTGGGAAAATATGAAAAAAAGCCCTTTAAAATGAGGCTTTTAAGGTATATTTCCTTTTTTTGGTAGCTAATTTGGTAGCCAAAGAGATTTAGTCGATAAAATCACTTGATATGAGATTGAGTTTATCTGTTAATTCGGAATCTGCGTTTGGGTATAAATGACTATAAATGCTAAGTGTAGTTTTGACATCAGAATGACCTAATCGTCTTTGAATATATAGAGCATTTACATTATATTCATTAATATGTAATGACGCATGGGAGTGTGTCTTAAACCTTTTGGTTGAATGTATTTAACTCCTGCACGTTTAGAATATTTTAAAATCTGGTCTCTAATACTACGTTTACGATATGGATTTCCATCAAGTGATAGAATGAACGGTATCTTGTAAACTTTTGCTTGTCGTTCTTTCCATTCTTTAAGTATGTTTAGAGTATTATCATCAAGGCCAATGGTTCGTCTGGAGATTTCAGCTTTTAGTTTATTACGTCGTACCCAATTATCACGGTTAATGTACTGTAAGTTGTGATTGATTGCTAGAGTTTTCTTTTCAAAATCTACATCTTCCCAATAAAGAGCAGTTGCTTCATTTACACGCATTCCTGTAAAATAATAAAGCCAAAAAAGTGTATAAACAAAGTGCTCAAAGTAACTCCCTTTATCAAGACATTGTATTACTTTTTGGAACTCATCTTTTGTCCAAAAATCTATTTGTTTTTTTGCGATTGGAGTTGGACTGATATTCTTTGTGGGGATTTCATGAAAAATCAACCCATATTTTTTTGCAGTTTTCAAAACTTGATTAAGCAATGTCATCTTGTTTCTTGCATATGAATTTGAATATCTCTCTAATAAACCGTTTCTATAATTGATCACATCATAAGTAGTAATTTCTCTAGTTTTTTTCTTACCAAAGTATTGGATAAATTCATCGAAAATAACTTGACGTCTGTGTTCGAGATCTGGACTTGTTGTAGCGTAGTAATTTGGAATAAAAACTTCTTCCATAAACTGTTTAAAAGTCCATTGAGTATGCTTAATGCTTCCTTGTTGTTGTACCTTATTCAATGCCCTTGTTCGTGCTTCAAATGCTTCTTTAGCAGTTTGAAAACCACGTCTACGTTCTTGATATGGTTTACCAGTAGCTAGGTCAACTCCAGCTTTAAAATAATAAGTATATTTCCCAGTTTTATCATCTATAGTAACACCAGTGTATCTAGTTTTTGACATGGAGTTCCTCCAATCCAAGTATTTCTGCTACAACTGATACTGGAACAGTTCCAAGTCCTTTATTGTTATAGAAATCGAAACCACGCTTAACCATAATATATTTTGCTTGTCGTAAAATATTATAAGTAGTCCATTTTGAAAAACCTAAGTCCATAATTTCTTGTAATGTCATAGTTAATTTATCGTTCATAAGACAATTTCTCCTTTACTAGTAAGTTCTAGGAATTCTCCTATTAATTGCTTTAGTTCATTATTTAATCGTGGGGTTTGTTCTTTAAGTGCATCTTGTAGCTCTAAAGAAAATGAGCTACTATCAAATGCTTTTAAATGTTTTCTAAGTCTAGTCTTTTTAACTCTTATAGTGTTAGGTTTCAGATAGGGGAATAATTCGGGTAAGAGTGCAGGTTCATGGAGGAAGATATAAGCAAAAACTTTGCTATCATCTGGAACACTTGAGAGACTAAAAAAGCTAAAATTCTCCAATCGTTTAGAAATCTCTGAAATTGTTTTCTCGTTTATAGCCTTTGTCCGAAGTTGGAACTCTAATCGCCACCAAAAAGGTTTGCTCTCTATATTTAGTTTATCAGCTCTTTTATGACTTAATATCTCTATATTCTTATCATACAAACGTACTTGAACGTTACTACCACTTGCACCCCAGTATTTACTTTCTATATTTCCCCCTCTACCGTAGAATATTTTATGACTAACCCCTCCTTTGATATGTTGTAAAAAAACTATTTCTGGCCTATTAAAGATATCAGAAGCAAGATCTAATCGTGATAGTCTAATTTCTAATCGATTTAATCTAGCGTAATTCATAATCTGCCTCCACACTTGTAAACCCTCAAATTCTTTTAGTGAGTTTGGGTTGAAGTCTAAACGTATGACTTGAAAACCACCATAGGTTGATAATTGGAAGAAAATTAGATTAATACTATCCTCATTTACCATTTTATAAAGTGTAAAATAATCTTCTTTTAGATTTGCTTGAATGCTAAATTCTTGAATAATAGAATCGATAGAATTTCTTAATTCCCAAAATATACGTCTTAGAGAACAGTTGTCTCTATCAAGAATTACTGTTAGTCGGTCAATACTGATATAAATAGATTTTTCTAGTTCTGATAAATCTACTTGGCTTTGATATTCTCGTAGTGCTTGAAGGTTATTTTTCATCTGTAATGCCTCCTTTCTATAATTGCTAAATGCGTAGGTCAATGTTACTATTGAGTTTTGCTGACGACACGTTACTTAGGGCGTTGCCTTAAGTGTATCTGTTTGCTGGCTGTTAGAAACGCCAGCTATTTCCTTAGAGATTGAGAGAACTGCGTGCTTCGGGCGCATTGCCTTCGGCTTGCGCCCTTGCTCTTGTCTCACAATCTCTATACTGGGCGAATGGTAGGAGTAAGTGTTGCCAATTTTTCTGACTTTTACTGTATAGAAGCCATAATGTCCTTAGCTAGCGAAATTTGGCTTCTTATGGACTTTTTATTACCATTTTGGTATAATCATATTAGTTTTAAACGAAAGCCTCAGAATGCTTTGCAGAGCTTTCTGGGGTGTTTTTGCATATTCATAAGCTAACTAGTATTACCTATTTTGTATGCTTTGTTTTTATATAACCATTTTGGTTATAAGTCAATAGAAAAACGAAAGGAATTTTAAAATGTTAAAAGACAATATAAAAAAAGCCCGACTAGATGCAGGACTTACTCAATTAGAAGTTGCTGAAAAATTGGGTGTAGCTCAAGCCCAGTACGCTAGATGGGAAAACGGGGGAAGAAATCCAAAAGATGAAACAGTAGAAAAATTAGCTGAAATCTTTGGAACGTCTTTTGAGATTTTAAAAGGACGTGATGACGGACTAGAAGAAATTGTTAGTTTATTGAGAGAGCATGAATTAAGAGAGGAAGATAAAAACCAAATTATTAGTCTTTTACAGGACTTCTTAATAAACAAGTCAAAATAATGCATTGGTTGGAGAATTAAAAGTGAATAACATCCGAGAACAAAAAAAAGCAAACTAAAGCATTTATTAAACGCTGGGAAAACCGTGGCAATGAAAGACAAGACAGTCAGTCATTTTGGCTTGATTTGCTCCAATCTGTTTATTGAATTGATAAATGAGAAGATTAAAGCGTTGTAGGAAAATAGATATTTTATGAGGAGGCGAGGCAACTTGAAAGAATATATTGCGAGTTTAGAAAAAGAGTTTTCTTTGATAGAAAATGGTTTCAAAGAGGAAGAGAAAAGAGCCTTAACTGATTATAAAGCTAATGATAATGAATATGCTAAGAATTTGGCATTTTTAGCATATAAATCTGATACCTATCAAGTAAGAATGTACGGTGTATTTCTTTTTGGATATTTATCAGAACAAGCTGATATTTTAGCATTTATGAGAGATGAAGTTTCCAAGGATGACAATTGGAGAGTTCAGGAAGTATTGGCAAAGGCATTTGATGAATTTTGCAAGAAAATAGGATATGAAAAAGCACTTCCAATAATTGATGAATGGTTAAAAAACAATAATCCTAATACAAGGAGAGCAGTTACAGAGGGGTTAAGAATATGGACAAGTAGACCATATTTCAAAGATAATCCGAATGAAGCTATTGAAAGAATTGCAAACTTAAAAGAAGATGCAAGCGAATATGTGAGAAAATCTGTTGGAAATGCTTTAAGGGACATTAGTAAGAAATTTCCAGAGTTGATTAAAATTGAGCTTGATAGCTGGAAATTAGAAAGTAAAAAGATACAACAGGTTTACAAATTGGCAAGTAAATTGATTGTATGACAAATTTGAATTTGTGGAGGTTTTCTATGAAGTATGAAGAAATTAAATTAAATATTTCAAATGATAAAATTAGCAATTACAAAGTATTTAAAGGGATGAAGCTGTATTCTGAAATATTTAAATCCGAAGATGAAAAGAAGTTAATAAATAAAAGAGTATTTGTAACTCCAAAAGGAAACTATGTTTATTATGAAAGGACAGATATAAATTGGAACTATTGGTCAGATAAAACAAGATATGATTCGAGTTTTGAATTAAGTGATATAAAACATAATATAGTATTTGAAGTATCAACAGAATTGACTAAGTTTACAAAATATTTAGGAGAAGAAGTAGTCAAAAAAATTATGTTTAAAGAAAAAAATGGAGAAATAGTAGAGGTACTGGATATTTAGTACATCTTGAACTCCCTACTTATTCGTATAGTTTTTCATACTATTTTGTAAGTAAAATATAAATCCCAGTTTGTTGAACTTAGCAAGGTACAAGTTTTTATGAGATGAAACCTATAAAACTTGTATGGATATTGTAGGGTAGGAAAAGAAGTCTTTCTCTATACTAAAATAAACTGAATATTGAAGATATAAGGCGATTAAGAAATAGAAATCTTAGTCGCTTTTTCTTATGCAAAAAATTAAAAGATGGAAAATTTTGAACTGCACCCCAAAAGTTAGACAGAAAAAATCTAACTTTTGGGGTGTTTTTACTATGAAATTGAGTTATGAAGATAAAGTTCAGATCTATGAACTTAGAAAACAAGGACAAAGCTTCAACCAACT
>SKER01001587.1_pt1 | contig 17999 bp, 17 predicted proteins | sample 4826961 | NCBI WGS metagenome assembly SKER01 (sample SAMN11008804, study PRJNA524170) | human gut metagenome | biome: Human fecal sample; material: Feces; isolation source: fecal sample from pouch patient p47 | host: Homo sapiens | place: Israel: Tel-Aviv | collected 2016-11-16 | reverse complement strand
GTCAAAGGTCTGGGAATCCTCGACGGTGATAACGCCGTCCTTGCCCACACCCTCCATGGCCTGAGCGATCTTCTCGCCAACCTGCGGGTCGCCAGCAGAGATGGTGCCAACGGAAGCAATCTGGTCCTTGGTCTCGACGGGCTTGGCCTGAGCCTTCATCTCGGCAACGGCAGCGTTGACAGCCTTGTCGATACCACGACGGATGGCCAGCGGGTTAGCGCCAGCAGCAACGTTACGCAGACCGTCGTTGACGATAGCCTGAGCAAGCAGGGTTGCGGTGGTGGTGCCGTCACCCACGGTGTCGTTGGTCTTGGTAGCGACCTCCTTCACCAGCTGAGCGCCCATGTTCTCGATGTTGTCCTCGAGCTCGATCTCCTTGGCAACAGAAACGCCATCGTTGGTGATGGTGGGGGCGCCATAGGAACGCTGAAGAGCAACGTAGCGGCCCTTGGGTCCCATGGTGACGGTAACGGCATCGGCCAGGGTGTTGACGCCCTTGGCGAGCTTGGCGCGAGCGTCGGTGTTGAACGTGATGTTCTTAGCCATTGATTATTCCTCCAAAAGAAGTGACACCGCGCGCGAGCCCGAGTCATGACGGCGCGCGGTATAGATAAAATGTCCGAGAAAGCTACTCGACGACGGCGTAGATATCGTCGACGCGCATCAGCAGGTAATCCTCGCCGTCGACCTTAACCTCGTTGCCACCAAACTTACCGTAGATGACAACGTCGCCTTCCTTGACATCCATGGGGATGCGCTCGCCCTTATCGTTGACCTTACCGGCACCCACGGCGACGATGGTGCCGCGCTGGGGCTTTTCCTGAGCGTTGCTGGCGATATACAGGCCAGAAGCGGTCTTCTGCTCGGCTGCGTCCGGCTTGATGAGAACGCGATCTGCAAGCGGCTTCAAAGACATGCTTTGTTCCTCCTTTGTTGCCATGCGACAAGATGTGCGCGATGGCCCTCTCTCGTTACGAACGGTATGAATAGTACCCAGCGATTCCAACTTATACAACGCAAATGCAAAAAATCTTATTTCTCGGCACTTAGATTTTATGAATCGCTCCAGACCAAAGCGAGCAAAGGGTCGATGAGAGGTCCTCAATGGAAAACTCGTGCGCTAGAAATGCCCCGAGGCCGCTTTCTTGGTGTGTCTCGACACATCTCGCATCCACCCGAGGCTCCTTCTTAAATGTGTGGCGGTAAAACGTGCATTTGCCCGCATAATCACCGTATCTGCTCGCGCCCTCGCCGCATTTCCCCGCGTGATCGCCAAAACGAGTGGCGGCAAATCGCGCATTTATAAATGAGTGGCGGATAATCAAACGAAATGATGCTGATTTACCTCGTCAGACGTTCGAAAAACCGCCACTCATTTCAAAATGTTCGAAAAACCGCCACTCAATAGCGAGACATCCCTCGCTATTGGCGGCACATTCCGCCGCAGGCGCCGTTGCCGACGCTAGCGCTGCAGCCGCAGCCGGCACCGACGTCGCAACCAACGCCGTCACTATCACGACCGCCGCCGCAGCCGCAGCCATCACCGCCGCGGCCGCCGTTGCCGCGGCAGCACAATCCCTAGCGTTCGAACACGCAAGTGCCGCCCAGGTAGGTTGCGAGCACCTGCGTATCGAGAATCTCCTGCGGGTCAATCGCCGTAAGATCTTGATCGAGCACAATAAAATCGGCGTACTTGCCCACCTCGAGGCTTCCGAGGTTCTTCTCATCTCCTGCCGCATAGGCACTGCCGAGGGTGTAATTGCGAATCGCACTCGCAGCCGTAATCTTCTCGTCGGCATGCCATCCGCCCTCAGGCCAGCGGCTCTGCGGATCCTGGCGTGTAACGGCCGTATAGATCACATGCATGCTGTCGATAACCGTGATGGGCGAATCTGTACCAAACGCCTGGCGAATACCGCGCTGCTCGTAGGTGGCAAACGGCCACATGATCTGAGCACGCTCCTCGCCAAGGTCGCGCTCGGGACCACCGGGGTCCAGCGTGATGTGGCACGGCTGGCTTGACGCCACCACGTCGAGCTCGCGCAGGCGATCGATATCCTCGGCCAGAAGATTCTCCAGGTGCTCCAAGGTGTTGTGTCCATGCGTTGGCGCACCAAAACGCTCGCGCGCCTCCTCAAAGATATCGAGTGCGGCATGGATCGCACCATCACCAATCACGTGAATACGCACAGGCTCGCCTGCTTTTGCTGCAGCCAGCACCAACTCGCGCATGCGCTCGGCGGGAATCGTCAGGCGGCCGCGGTCGCCCGGAAAGCGCGGGTTGGAATACGGCTCGGTAAGAAACGCGGTATGCTCGCTCGAAACACCGTCGAAGAACTGCTTGAATCCCGGCGCCGAGAGCAACTCGTTGCCCTCGTAGCGACGCTGCAGCTCAAACAGACGAGATTGGTCGTCGAGCAATGTGGGGAACAAATGCGCGCGAACGCACAGGCGTCCCTCCTCCTGCAGTTTGTCGTATACATCGTCGCGAATAAAATCACAGCCCGGCATGGGCATGAGCGACATGTCGCACATCGATGTGATGCCCTGCGCGGCCATGCGTTGCATCTGCTGAGCATATGCCTCAGCGATACGGTCCTCACCCAACCACTCAAGACAGCGCGGAAGCAGCTGCATGGCTGCTGCCTCATGCGCAATACCCGTAAGCTCACCGTTCTCAAAGGTATCAAAGCTGCCACCCGCCGGAGGCTCGGTATCGGGCGTCACGCCCAAAGCGTCGAGTGCCGCGCTGTTAAGCCAAAGCGTATGGCCATCGCCCGAATACATCGCGCAGGGGCGATCGGGAAACGCACGGTCGAGCGAACGCTTGGTGGGATGCTGACGAGGAGTCCAGCGGTAATCGCGCCAGCCCTGCGTTACCACCCAGGCATCCGCAGGAAGATCGCGCGCAAATTCCACCGTACGCTCCACCAGGTCCTCTTCGCTTTTGCCCATATACATAAGCATGTAGGGAGAACATCCCACGGCCGTATGGAAAAAATGCAAGTGTGCATCGTGAAAACCGGGACAGATAAAACGATCCCCGTAGTCGGTCACGGGCACGCCTGAAGGGGCCTCGGCAATAACGCGCTCGGGCTCCCCAATGGAGACGATGCGGCCATCGCGCACGTAAAAGGCAAGCTCTCGCGGCTCGTCAATACCATCTTCCGAGGTAAAGACACGTTTTGATCGAACAATCAGCTCGCTATGACCGGCGTTTCGCATCTGCATCAAACTCATCTCTTCCCCTCTGCGGCAATGTCGCGCCATGTGAACACGGGATGCAGTGTACGCGCAATGAGCAAGCATCACTATACTTAAGAGGATGCAGCCGCAAAAAACGTCAAAGGGGCTAAAGAATGACGAAAACTCGCGCACAGCAAATCATGAGCGATAAAGATGCACGCACGCCACAGGAAGTGACCCAATGCATTCATGACATTGCCGCCGAGTTCGAGCCCTATATCATCAGGCAGCGTCGCCATTTCCATAAACACCCCGAGCCGAGCCTGGCCGAGGTGCGCACCACCTCCGACATCGCCAATCAGCTCGATGCCATGAACATCCCCTACGAGCGCCCGCTCGAAACCGGCCTCGTGGCGACCCTGCGCGGCACCGCCCCCGATGCCTACCGCAAGGACGGCACGCCGCGCCGCCGTATCCTACTGCGCGCCGACATCGACGCCCTGCCCGTCACCGAGCAGACCGGCGAGGAATTCGCCAGTGTCAACGAAGGCTTCATGCATGCATGCGGCCATGACTGCCATATCGCCATGATGCTTGGCACCTTGCAGATCTTGCGCCATATGACCGACGATATCCACGGCGAGATCCGCATCGTGTTCCAGCCCAGTGAGGAAAACGGCCAGGGTGCCAAGATGATGATCGGCACCGGTGTGTGCGAAGGCGTGGATGGCGCATTTGCCATGCACATCTGGAGCGAAGTGGATGCCGGCACCGTAAGCTGCGAGCCGGGCCCGCGCATGGCCAACACCGATTGGTTCCGCGTCGATGTGCGCGGCACATCATGCCACGGCGCCATGCCCCAGCGCGGCCACGACGCCATCATGGTCGCCGCCGAGATCGTCAATGCGCTGCAGACCATCGTTGCGCGCGAGATCAGCCCGTACGAACCCGCCGTCGTGACCGTGGGAGAGCTCCACGGAGGCACCGCGCGCAACGTCATCGCCGGCTCTGCCTATCTCACCGGCACCGTGCGCACCTACAGCGAAGCCGCCCACAACGTGGTTCCCGACCACATCCGTCGTATCGTCGAGCACACCGCCGCCGCCCTGGGCGCTGAAGCCGAACTCACGGACTACACCATCGCCAATTACAAGGTCGAAAACGAGCCCATGGCATCCGAACGCTGCCACACCGCCGTCGTCAAGCTCTTGGGCGAGGAAGGCGTGGGTCATTACCGCGGCACGCTTTCGGGCGAGGACTTCTCCGAGTATCTACGCTGCGTTCCCGGCATGCTCGCCTTCCTGGGCTGTCGCAACCCCGCCATTGGCGCTACATATGCCCAGCATTCATGCTTCTACAAGATTGACGAAACCGTGCTTGCCAAGGGCAGCATGCTCGCCGCTCAATACGCCATCGACTTTTTGGCCGAGCCCACGCAAGCAGAGCTCGACGGCCCCGCTATCGCCGCGGTCGCCGAAACCAACCCCGATCTGGCCGTCAAGCTTCGTTCTGCCAAAGCAACGGCCGCCGAGGCTCGCGATGCCGTGCGCGATGCGCACACCGCACGCTATGCCGCCATCAAGGGCATACGCGATGCACGTGCCGTCGCTCGTCGCGAGGAAGGACACGACGAGTAGTCACTTCGCTGTCATCTCGCAGTCTTAGCCACGTCGCGATGTCAAAGCGGGGGCGGACGTTTCGACACGTCCGCCCCCGCTCATTTTTCAAGCCCCATTTTTACCCCGTCCCCAAATGGCGGGCGGCAGGGCTACTCGTCCTGCGGCTCCGCATCGGAGCTTAGCTCGGGTGCCGAATCAGGCTCGAGTTTCGGCGCAGATTCCGGGGCAGGCGCAGGCGCGGGCGCGGGTGCCGCCTCGGGCGCGGACACGGGCGTAGGTACGGGCGCGGGTGCAGGTACGGGATCCGGAGCGCTATAGCCAGAAGGGGCGGGCTTCTTCTCGAAAGGCAGCACAAAAGTCAGAACGTCGTCCTTGTCCTCGTCGGCCCACTCGCTTGCGTAGCGCGCAACCCAATAGCCAACAGCACGATGCTTGAGCATGTTGCCAAAGACCGTAAGGAATACCGTGACAAACGCCGTCAGCACCAAGAACAATACGAGCGTGATGCCACCGCCGGTAACAAGCGCCTCAATAGCCGTAGGACGGTAGTAGTAGCTATACATACCGACAGAGGCAATGGCGCCAAAGACGGCCGTCAAGATACATGTGACAACGTTGGAGACCAGGCCCGTCAAAAACTCGGGAAGGAACGAAGCGCAGAACAGCTTGGTCTTATTGTTCTTAAAGGCCGCCCAAACCTTATCGAGCGAAAACGCACTCTCGACGCGACCGGTCACCGCAAAGTGCATTACGGCGATGTCGGCGAACATCTTAAAGAAAACCGCCAGGACCACCGTGACAATCAAGGCCAGGACAAGCAGGCCAAGTGAGCCAAACAGCGCAGCCTCGAGTGCATAAGAGCCGTAATAAGAGTAGGAGCCCGCGGCGCCGATTACCACGCCCTCCACCAGCGAAAGCGCTACACCAATAACGGGAATGGCAGCGATGACCTCGAGCACGGCCGAGATAACGCTCGAAAAGACTCCGAGGCCAAACGATGTGGAACGCATCAGCGGACGATCCATGCCGCCATCGATCTTAAGCGACAGATCGCGACCCCACTCGATGCCAAAACCCGCACCGCACACGCTCGCCACGTAGGCGGCCAAAAAGCCGATAGCAGCTGCAATACCGCCGATAACGGGAATGAACAGCACGAGCACCGACACGACGCAGATAAGCGCCGGCAAAAAGGCGATCTGGCACACGCGTTGCAGCACGCCCGGAGTCTTGGTCATATCCTCAAACGCCTGGGCCGTGCAGCCCTTGGGCACGTTCATGACAGGTTGGGACACAAGCTGCTGAGGCTGAGGCTGCCCCTGAGGAACGGAGCTTGCAGCGCCGACATTAGGAGCACCGCAAGCGCTGCAGAACTTGTCGTTATCGCCCATGGGGGCGCCACAATGCGAACAAAACATCGAAATCATCCCTTCGTATCTTGAGCGAATCACATGGATCGCAAACGATGTCTGGCATCATTATCACCCAACGTGAGGACAAATGCTCTTAGACGACGTATTTGCAACGCGCGGGACACTATTCGATTGCTAGATGAGTGCGCCCGCGTTAGTTCGTTCCACGAAAACCTTTGCCCACGATCTCGGAACTGTCGACAATCGTGATAAAGGCACCCGGATCGATCTCACGCGCATAGCGACGCAGCTGCACGGCCTCACGCCTGCTTAGCACACTCATGATCACTGTGACGCACTCGCCGGTAAATGCACCATACGCACGACTGATTGTTGCCGTGCGATTGAGTTTTTGGACGATGAAGCGCTCAACCCGCTCCGGCTCCTTGCAAATCACCGTACAGACCTTGCGCAGATGGATGCTCTCAATCGCTTTGTCGACCACCAAGGTCTTGGCAAACAGCCCCAGCACGCAATAAAGACCCACGCGCGGGCCATATAAAAACGCCGCGATGACAACGATGCCGATATCGACATACAAAAGGGCGCGCCCAATTTCGAGCGTCGTCCTGCGTTTAAGAATCATGGCGAGGATATCGGTGCCGCCCGTGGACGCGCCGATATCAAACACAATCGCGCTGCCCAGGGACGGCAAGATTACCGCAAAGCAAAGATCAAGCCACATGTCCCCCGTCAGCGAAACCGTCGAAGGAATACAGAGCTCGAAAAGCGAAACGTATGCCGAAAGCGCAAAAGAGGCAAAGACACTCCAGAGAATCGCCCGGCGCTCAAGGAATATGAATCCCAAAACCACCAAGATGATGTTGAGGATCCACATGAAGACGCCCACGGGAAGCGTCGGTACCAGCGTAGACAGAATGACCGAAACGCCCGAAGTACCGCCAAACGCAAAGTGATTGGGAGTCTTAAATGCAACGATGGCAAAGGCCGTAAGGATAAGACCGGCGTTGAGCTCGGCAAAAAAGCGCCAAAAGCCCGGCTCGGCAGAGCGGCGGCGCTCTATGCGCTCACCGCGCTCGATGTCCTCGGGACTCACCACGCGCTCCATCGGCTTCACCGGGGTATGGTGCATCGTGCTTGCCTTCGCATCCGCAGCAGCTTGAATCTGCCCATCGGGCATGGTGGACATACCCGCTCCTCTCCGCGTTTACGTTGCCGTCTTGGCACAACCGGAGAAAAACTAGCACGACTCGGCATAAGCTCCATCGGCTTGGACAGAGAAACGGCCAAGCGGCGCCGTTTTATCGAAGAGCGGCAGGGCGGCAGCGTGCAGCCAGTAAGCCAACGAATCCCTTGTTATGACAGCAGCCCAAGCCATAGGGGACGCTGCAGATGGATGATGTCATCGTCAACGCCCGCGGGCACATGGCCGCAAAACAGCAGGCCAGCATCGTGCGGGGTCGTCAATCTCCACAGCCACACGCCAACAAAAAGGACGATAAGCACCCAGGCGATAATCCAGCACGCGCGCCTGGCCCCAGGAAAAAGCTCCTGCACCACCGGGACCGCAAACACCACGGGCACGCACCAAAACAGAGGATGGTATGCCAGCGCGGCATCAAAGTGACCGGTAAGAAACGCCAGCCAGGCACGTGTCATGCCGCAGCCGGGGCACGGCACCCCGGTAATCGCGCGAAAGATGCAGCCGATATCCGTTACATAGAGCAGCAGCGTCGCGCCCAAGAAGATACCCAGAAAAGAAAGGACACGGCGAACCCAGCCCGCCGTGCCCTCTGGAAACGTCATACGCATAAGACCGAATTACGCACCCATACGTGCGTTGTATGCGGCAGCCATGGCGTTGGTGTTCTTGATGATGATGTTCATCGCAAAGATCGGACCCAAACCGCACAGGAGCGCGCCGACGATCTGCCACATCAAAATAGTGGTGCCGTTCTCCTGGAACTGCAGACCGTAACGCGGAGCGTTGGTCTGCATACGGTTGCCGATCTTGTAATACCACCAGTAGGCATAGAAGCCGCAGGTGACGATGGACAGCAAGATGAACTGCGCCAGGCCAGGTGTGGTCTCTCCGTCGTTTTGGCACATGACGTTCATGTCACGAGCCAGTTCATACAGGAAGTACCACGAGTAGATGCCGCAGGTGACGATGGAGAGGATGATCCACATCGGCAGGCTGCGATCGGCCTGTATGGGCACAAACGGCATGCCGCCCCGCGGCGTAACAGGCGTCGGGGCGACGTACGGGTTGGAGTTCGTCTGATATGAGAAATCCTGCGGAGCCTGACCCGGCGTCGCAGAGGAATACGGACCGCTGTCACCAGTCGGAGCCGGAGTGTATACCGGCGCAGGCACGGGAGCCGGAGCAGGTGCGGGTGCAGAACCAGCTACGGGCGAGCCACACGAGGGGCAAAACTTAGCGCCATCTGCCAGTTTCTGGCCACAATTGCCACAGAACATAGTGGATCTCCTTCCAATGGGATTTCTTTCTGCTCAACATCCTAACGCACTTCGATGCTTAGCAAACAGAATTTAGCCTCTTGTCCCATATTCAGGCGATACATTACCAATGCGTTATTCTTCGCTGCCCTCGTACTCCTCGGGCGTCAAAACATCCTCGATGCGCAAATTGATGCCCGCGACCTCAAGACCGGTCATAGCGCCAAGGCGCTCGGTAACGCGCTCCTTGACCTCCTCAAAAATATCGGGAGCATATGCACCGTACTCAATGATCACAGAGATGTTCACAACAACGCGATTGTCGTCGGTGACCTCGACGCTCACGCCCTTGGTGAGATTCTCGGCGCCAAATTGCTCCTGCACAAAGTGCATGAGGTTGCCCTTCATGCCCAGCACATGAGGCACCTCGCGCGTGGCCATTGCCACGATCTTCTCGATCACGCCATTGGAATAGGTGAGTGAATCTTCAGACTCGACGAGCTCCTCGTCATCGGCATCGGCATCCACCGTCACGACGGCGTCATCCTCGGGCTCAGCTGCCACCGCGACAAACTCCTCAACCTGATCTTGCGCATCCTCGCTGTTGGTCTGCTCAATCTCCGCCATGTGATACTCCTGCCTTGGCCTTAGTGCCTGTCAAATAACTTGCCAAAAAAGTTGACGATCGCGTTATCGCCGTCGCGAACTTGCCCCAGCGTGGCTCCCACAAACACGAAAACCGCGATGACGATCGTGTTCCATAGGCCCAAGATCAAGATGAGCGCCGCGAGCACAAAGCCGATGAATCCGTACAAAACCGTATGGGGATGCGAACGCGCATAACGCCACATGAGCATGCCCAATCCGCGGATGAATCCCGCTGCCTCGTGGAAATCGATCTCGTCATCTACGGGCGCAGAGCCATTGGCCGCCTGCGATGCTGACGCACCGGCCTTCGCCTCGTCCTGAGGCTCGATGGTCAAACGAGGCTTGGGCGCCTTAGACGTTTGCTTGCCGGGTTTACTCACGAGTAACCTCCTGAGTCGTAATCGTGGTCTTGCTGGGAAGAAAGCGCACGCGCACGGTTGCGCCCGCAGCGCCGAGCATGGTGTCGAGCGCATGAGTCACACGCCCCTGGATACGCTGCGCGCGCTCGGTCAGGTTGTCTCTGCCAAGTGCGATGGCGTCGATATGAACGCGCACCTGATCGGCATCGCGACCGACCACGCGGCCCTCGACCGACTCGATAAGCGCCGTAGGGTCTTGCGCCGCCGAGCGCGCCACCGATTCGATGGCGGCAAGGCTCACCTCGATATCGGGATTCGCCTGCGGATGCACGCACGTCACGACACGGCGGTGCGCTATCATGCGAATCGTCGCAACCAGAGTACCTAGACCTAAGATGACCATGCACACGAGCAAAACGATACGCACCGCGGGCTTTTGGAACAAAACCTCAATGTTGCGTGCCGCGGGCGAAAAGAGATAGCCAGCGAACATGGCAATGACCAAGGCACCTGAAAGCAGGTAGATAAGCGCGAGAATTCTTCTCAGTGCTCGCATGCCCTGTTCCTTTCGTCCAATAGCTCAACAGCCTTAAGGCTTTCGTATACCCGTATGTCCCGCGCGCGTTGCACGCCTCAACAACTCTTTAAGAATAAACGAATCGGGCCGGGTCTGTGTGATTTACACAGACCCGGCCCGATAACAATCCTGTCACATTGCGCAACGGCGCAACAGCTCCTGCTACTCCTCCTCGAGAGCAGCAATGACCTCGTCGGTCATGTCCATGGTGTGATACACATCCTGGACGTCGTCGAGCTCCTCAAGGCGGTCAACCAGACGCTGGACCTTCTTGGCGTCGGCGCCGGAAACCTCGGTCGGGGTGGTGGGGACCATGGTGAGCTCGGAACCCTTGACCTCGATACCCTGGGCAGCAAGAGCCTTGGAAACAGCCATCAGGTCGCCGGGGTTGGTCCAAACGATCCACTCGTCGCCAGCGTCCTCGTAGTCCTCGCCGCCGGCCTCGGCCACGGCCATCATGAACTCGTCCTCGTCGCCAGCGGCACCGTTGGCGATCATGGTCTCCTTCTTGGCGTTGGGGTCGAGAATCTCCTTGACAACAACAACCTGACCCTTGCGCTCAAACTGGAAAGAAACGGAACCGGAAGTACCCAGGTTGCCGCCGGCATGAGAGAAGGCGGAGCGAACATCGGCAGCCGTGCGGTTGCGATTGTCGGTCAGGCACTCAACGTAAACAGCAACGCCTGCGGGACCGTAGCCCTCGTAGGAGATGCTCTCGTAAACGGCAGCGTCGGCGCCGGCGCCAAAGGCCTTGTCGATAGCAGACTTGATCTTGTCCTTGGGCATGGACTGAGCCTTTGCCTTGTCGACAGCGGCGGCAAGGGAAGCGTTGTTCTCGGGGTTGGGGTCGTTACCCAGGCGAGCGGCAACGGTGATGTTACGGCTCAGCTTGGAGAACAGGGCAGAACGCTTGGCGTCCTGAGCGCCCTTACGATGCTTGGTAGTGGCCCACTTAGAGTGTCCGGACATTCGAGTCTCCTTCTACACGATCACACCCGCGCGGGTGCATCGCGCGAGGATTGCAAACATACGGAATGCATGATATACCACGCGGCGGGCGCGATAAAGTCTCCTCTTTTTGCCTGCACGCAATCGCTACGCACAAGGCAGCACTCCCCACGATATAGAGAGCCATCACAATGGCTATACTGTGGTGCAATGCAAAGCCGAAAGGAGCACCCATGCCATCAGCTAAGCGCCAAAACGTCATCAGTTGGGACGAGTTCTTCATGCGCGTGGCAATTGCCGCACAGCTTAGGAGCAAAGATCCCAATACGCAAGTGGGCGCTTGCATTGCAAGCACCAACCACCGCATCCTCTCGGTGGGCTATAACGGGACGCCCTCTGCCCTCAACGACGACGATTTTCCCTGGGGCACCTCGGACGACCCGCTCGAGGACAAGCACAACTACGTGGTGCACGCCGAGGCAAACGCCGTGCTCAACTACCGCGGCAGCCTGCGCGACCTTGAGGGCTCCACGGTCTACGTGACGCTCTTTCCCTGCCATGATTGTGCGAAGATCCTCGCGCAGGTGGGTATCGGCGAGGTGGTCTACCTCGACAACAAATACGCCGATACCGACGACGGGCGCATCAGCCGCCGCATTCTCGATTCCTGCGGCATCACCTACCGGCAGGTTCTTGTCGACGCATAGTCACAACGACGCCTCGCATCCATCGAATCCGACGGTTGCGAGGCGTTTCTATCACACGGCAACGGCTCCACACCATGGTAGCCCCGCCGTTTCTTTTGCTATTTCTCCAGGTAATCGCGTTGCGGGCGCGCCTTGCGCTGCGCGTAGACGATAAGTACCGCACCCGCCACCACAAGTGGCAGGGAAAGCAATTGGCCCATGGTTATGACGCCGCCCAAAAGATACCCCAGTTGGGCATCGGGCACGCGCACAAACTCGATCAGAAACCGCACGATACCGTAGCCCATCACAAAAACGCCCATGAACGTGCCCTGCGGCAACACGGGTTTGCGACGGCTCAAAATCTGCAGCACGCAAAAGAGCACAATGCCCTCGAGCAGGGCCTCGTAAAGCTGGGACGGATGCCGCGGCATCGTGCCCGCAGCACCGCCAAAGACCACGCCCCATGGCAGATCGGTGGGCTTGCCCCACAGCTCACCGTTCACAAAGTTCGCAAAGCGGCCGAGCATGAGAGCGAGCGGGGCTCCGCATACCGCGAGGTCGGCAACGGTCCAAGCCGAGATCTTGTAGATGCGGCATGCGATGGTTCCACCCACGATGCCGCCCACCAGGCCGCCATGAAAGCTCATGCCGCCCTCGTTGACGGCAAAGACCTCGAGCGGATGCGCCAGGTAGTAGCCGTCACCATAAAAGACAACGTAGAACAGGCGTGCGCCGATAATCAGGCCAAAAACCACGCCTACAACCACGCTCACCAGGTCATCAATCGTCAGATTAAGGCCCCAGCGTCGCTGCGTGCGATACATCACCACGCCTGTGATGATAGCCCCCACGATATAGGCGATTCCGTACCAGTAGATAGTAATGGGACCGGCCGATATCGCCACGGGGTCCAAGCTTTGATACAACTCGTTGAGCACGATGTCCTCTTGTCTTTTGCTGTCGCCAGATAGTGTCGCCGTTATACCAAGCGGGCGCCCGCTTAATGCGAACGCCCGTGGCTTACATGTGCCCGCGGCCCCTTACGGGAGCGGGCGCAAATCAAATCAAATCGCTGTCGCCTTAGAACGGCTCGTACTCGTCCAACATGTCTGCGGCTTCGCCGGGAAGATTGGTGGCGACAACGCGCGTGACACCGGGCACGTGCTCCTTCAAAACGCGCTCAATGCCCATAGAAAGCGTGAGCTGGCTCATGGGGCAGCCGGCGCAAGCACCTTGCAGCTCCAACGACACCACGCCGTCCTCGTCAACACCAACGTACTCGAGGTCACCGCCATCGGCCTGAAGGTTAGGGCGAATCTCGTCGAGGACCTTCTTGAGATATTCTTCGTCAACAGCCACAGGGGCTCCTTTCGTCTTGATATCTTGATACCCTGCGCCGGCGCTCATGCCGCCGGCGCTCATGCATCATATGCATTCATATAGTACATGCTTGCAGACCCATGCGCGAGGTCACGCTCGGCACCGGTTTGTGATTCTCCGCCATTTTTCATAGAGCGGAAATGCCCGCGGCAACAGTCGTGTATCCAAAATAAACACCCATCACCTTGAAGATTAACAATTGGTAACAAACACTCAACCGTTGACCTTTGTTTCCACGCTATTGAGCACGTATACGTATGATATTGAACATCGCACGCAGTATCTTAAGCGTTATGCGCGCTGCGGTCGGATGGCACGAATAAACAGCGCGCCCAACAGCTTTGACCAACGACTTGAAAGGGTTGATTACCATGGCGAACATCAGCAGAAGGAACTTCATCGCCAGCGCCGGCCTGCTCCTGGCGGGCACGCTTGTGGGCTGCGGCTCAAACGGCTCCTCAGCCGGCAGCGCCGCCGGCTCTGCAGCATCTGGCACCACCTACACCATTGGCGTGATTCAGCTCACCGAGCACAGCGCGCTCGACGCCGCCAACAAAGGTTTTGTCGAGGCCCTCAAGAAAAGCGGCCTGAACGTCAAGTTCGACCAGCAAAACGCCCAAAACGACCAGTCTGCCTGCCAGACCATCAGCTCTAAGTTCGTGAGCGACGGCGTTGACCTCATTTACGCGATCGCCACGCCCGCCGCACAGGCAGCCGCGGCAGCGACTACCGATATTCCCATCGTGGGTTGCGCCATCACCGACTACGCCGCCTCCGGCCTCGTGCAGGATAACGACAAGCCCGGCACCAACGTCACCGGCGCCTCCGACCTCACCCCGGTCGCCGAGCAGCTTGAGATGATGCAGAAGGTGCTGCCCGACGTTAAAAAGGTCGGCCTGCTCTACTGCACCGCCGAGTCCAACTCCGACATCCAGATCAAGGCCGCTAAGGCGGAGCTCGACAAGCTCGGCATCGAGTACGCCGACTTCACCGTCTCCAGCTCCAATGAGATTCAATCCGTGGTCGAGTCTGCCGTGGGCAAGGTCGATGCGCTCTACTCCCCCACCGACAACACCATCGCCGCGGGCGCCGCGCAGGTCGGCCAGATCTGCAAGGAGAACAAGCTTCCGTTCATCGCTGGCGAGGAAGGCATGTGCAACGCCGGCGGCCTGTTCACCCTCTCCATCAACTACAAGGACCTGGGCAGCGCCGCAGGCAAGATGGCCGTCAAGATCTTGAAGGGCGAGGCCAAGCCCGAGGATATGCCCATCGAGCACCTTTCCACCAAGAACCTGGTCGTGGTGAAAAACGACGAGATGGCCGAGGCTATCGGCGTCGACCTCTCTGCCCTCGACGCATAAGGTCCGGCGGTTAGCTCGAGTCTGCGCTTGTCACTCTCCGCGCCGCGACGCGCCCGCCTGCGGGTCCGTCGCGGCGTCTTTGATATCCCACGCTATTATCTAGCGGTATTTGTATTTTGAGCGCACTCCCCCAGCGGGAACGCTCCGACGTCACATTAGGAGGCACATCAAATGTCCGTCGCACTACAGGGTGCCATCTCGCAAGGCATTCTCTGGGGCATCATGGTGCTTGGCGTGTTCATCACGTTCCGCCTGCTCGACATCCCCGATATGACCGTAGACGGCAGCTTCGCCCTGGGCGGAAGCGTCGTGGCGGTACTTATCGTCAATGCCCATGTACATCCTGCGCTGGCGATTCTTGCCGGCATGATTGCTGGCGGCCTCGCCGGGGCCATCACGGGAGTTCTCACCACGGTTTTTGAGATTCCCGCCATCCTCGCAGGTATTCTCACTCAGATTTCGCTGTGGTCCATCAACTTGCGCATCATGGGCAAGTCCAACACCCCGCTTCTGGCCAACGACACGATCTTCTCCGACGCGTCCAGGCTAACGGGGCTGCCCCAAAGCACCGTATCGGCCCTTATGGGCATCATCATCGCCATTGTCATCGTGGCTGCGCTCTACTGGTTCTTTGGAACCGAGATCGGTTCTGCCCTGCGCGCCACCGGCAACAACGAGGACATGATTCGCGCACTTGGCGTCAACACGAACCGCACCAAGATGATCGCCCTCGTGCTCTCCAACGCACTCGTGGGCCTTGCAGGCGGCCTTATCTGCCAGAGCCAGAAGTACGCCGATATCGGCATGGGCACCGGCGCCATTGTCATCGGCCTTGCTGCGATCGTCATCGGCGAGGTCCTGGGACGTCTGCTGCCCGGCGGCCTCACCAAATTCGGCATGCGCCTCGCGGCTGCTGTCGTGGGCTCTGTGGTTTACTTCCTTATCCGCGCCTTCGTGCTGCAGATGGGCATGAATGCCAACGACATGAAGCTGCTCTCTGCCGTTATCGTCGTGCTTGCCCTGTGCATCCCCGTCGTTTGGGAGAAGTACAAACTGCGCAGCTCCTACTCGAGGGGAGATGATCGGGATGCTTAAGCTCTCCCACGTCAAGAAGACGTTCAACAAGGGCACCGTCACCGAGAAGCGCGCCCTTACCGGTGTTGACCTTGTCCTTAACGACGGCGACTTCGTTACTGTGATCGGTGGCAACGGTGCCGGCAAGTCCACGCTGCTCAATATGATCGCCGGTGTGTACCCTCTCGATTCAGGCGTAATCGAGCTCGACGGTAAAGACATTTCGCGCATGACCGAACCCCAACGCGCCAAGTATCTTGGCCGCGTGTTCCAAGACCCTATGCGTGGCACCGCCGCCGACATGCAGATTGTCGAAAACCTGGCACTCGCCAAGCGCCGCGGCCTGCATCGCGGTCTTGCCTGGGGTGTCACCAAAGAAGAAAAAGCTGAGTTCCCGGCACTCCTCAAGAAGCTCGATTTGGGTCTCGATACGCGCATGGAAGCTAAGGTCGGTCTGCTTTCGGGCGGACAGCGCCAGGCCCTCACCCTGCTGATGGCCACCCTCACAAAGCCCAAGCTGCTGCTGCTTGACGAGCACACCGCAGCACTTGACCCCAAAACCGCATCCAAGGTCCTCAATCTCACCGAAGAGATCGTCGCCGAGAACAACCTCACCACGCTGATGGTCACGCACAACATGAACGACGCCATCCGTCTGGGCAACCGCCTCATCATGATGCACGAGGGCCACGTTATCTACGACGTTGCCGGCACAGAGAAGAAATCGCTCACCGTTCCCGATCTGCTGCAGAAGTTCGAAGAGGTCAGCGGTGGCGAATTCGCCAACGACCGCATGCTGTTGAGCTAATTCAAGCGCACATGTGCGTCTGCAAGGGACCGCGATCCTAAACAGCCTGTTTTACGGGGCGCCGAAGCTAATTCGGTGCCCCGTTTTTAGTGGCTCATTTTAAAACTCTTCGAAATAGGTACCCTACATTGAAAATTCCGAGTAGCCCGCTTGTTCGACCCCCTATTTTCCTGGGATTTTGTCGCTTAGAATCGCGGTCTACTTTCCAATCCAAGTTTAGGGTACCTATTTCGAATTGTTTTATTGAAGTAGCATTTTACAAGGGTATCAAGTCCTTTAGTTTTGCGACAGACTGCCGTGAAATGCCCATTATCTTTTGAATGGTCGCAAAGCGCGCGGGCCCCACCGCAAAAAAACGCCGCAGCGGCTCCTCGAAAAACGAAGAACCACTGCGGCAGCACTTAAAATCGCGAAATCTACTGGCTAGAGGGTTTCCATAGTCGCCGTGACCTCGGCCTCGCGGTCGTACGACGTCATGCCAACACCGTCCACGCACAGCTCGCCCATCTGATTGTCAAAGGGATCGTCGCGCAATGCCGGGTCGGTAGGCGTGAGCGGAGCAAAGAAACGCGCATTGGCGGGCATGCGCCAGGGACCCAGATTTCCAAAATAGAAATGCCTGCGGGCGTCGTCTCCCTCGCGGCGTGCCGCGGAACCAAAGGAGCAATCGGCCCAAAGCCAGCCCAGGCCCTCAATGTAGAACATCGCCCAATCGTGACAGCCTACCGAATCGGGCTTTACGTACAAACCGCTCTGCCAGCGAGCCGGCACGCCGCCTAAGCGACACAGCGTGATAAACGTGCAAGCGAACACGCCGCAATCCGCACGGCGAGAACGTGCACACGAATCTGCAATGCTATCTAGCAGCACGTAGGCCGGCTGATAACGGTAATCCACATTCTGCGTAACCCATAGATACGCCGCGCGGGCGCGCTCGAGCATATCCTCAGCCGGAATATCTGCATAGAGGCGCTCAGCGACCGAGCGAAGATACGGGGCAAACGTCAGGTGCGGCTCTTCGGCGGCAAGATCCTCTGGCGTAGGAGCGGGCGCGGGCGCAAACGGCGCGTCCCATACGGGAGCAATAGGATTATCTGCCCACAGATCCACATAGGGGGCGCGAATGGTGTACTCATACTCGACAAAGAACGAGCGCTTGCCTTGTACATCCCAGTGGACCGTGCGCTGCGGCGCTGTCGCAGGCGCAATCTGCGCCCCCTCGCTCGCCTCAACGAGCTTGATATCCGCCACTTGCTGACCGGAAGGATACGGAATCCATGCCATGACGTGCGTCTCAGGGTCCACATCAACATCCTTGCCCACGCTAAGCGTATGGCGCACGCGCACGCGGCGCTCGGCGTATCCCTTTGAGCGCATCTCGTCGAGCACGGCGAGCTGATCTGCGCGATCGGTTGGCGGACAAGCAAGACCTGGAACGTCATTAGGGTACAGACGCAGCGACTCTACGCAGCTCTGCAAGAAACGCTGCTCGCCGTCCACGTAACGCCAATCAAGAC
>SKER01001580.1_pt1 | contig 18094 bp, 10 predicted proteins | sample 4826961 | NCBI WGS metagenome assembly SKER01 (sample SAMN11008804, study PRJNA524170) | human gut metagenome | biome: Human fecal sample; material: Feces; isolation source: fecal sample from pouch patient p47 | host: Homo sapiens | place: Israel: Tel-Aviv | collected 2016-11-16 | reverse complement strand
CCACATAGGTATCCAATTCCTGCTGTGTAAAATACGGCTTTAGATCCACAACCAGGCCCATTTTGTCAATTTCATATGCTGTATCCGCATATGCTGCAAAAATGTTGGGCATGGAACCTGCGCCCGCCTTTCGCTCCGCTGCATCCAGTACTGCCTGTTCCAGACTGCTGACATTTCCCTGACTCTTGCCTTCCACCACAATTCCTTTTTCCTGTCCTATTGTTTCATTAAACCCCTGAACCAGTTTGTCAAAGGCTTTTAGCTGCGGACCGTTGTAATAATGCCATATGGTTACGGTAACCGGCTCTTTGGGATTTAACGGACTTTCTTCCTCTTTCGCCTTGCCGCAGCCGCTAAGCAGCAAGCAGACAGCCAGTCCGCAGCCTATTCCTTTATGCATTCTTTTCATTGTCACTTTCCCTCTCTGTATTTTTCAATCGTACGGATAGCAGTTGTATATTCTGACTTTACCTGTTCAAATTGTACATATGCTGTGGAATCCAATGCCTTGCGCAAAGAATCCGTCAGTTCTGCACTTGCTTCCCCCAGCTTTGTAAACCCCAGATTCTGACTGATTCCTTTTAATGTGTGCGCTGCCTGAAAAGCCTGCTGGTGATTGTGCATCTCCAGCCCTTCCTGCAGTTGTCCAAAGGAAGGATCTTCCAAAAACTTCAGCACAATTCTTTCTATCAGTTTTTCACTGCACAGCCGCTGCATGGTTCCCTGATAATCTGCCCCCATTTCGCCATAACACTCTGCTAAATTCATACGCTTTCCTCTTTTCCATATGATTTAAAATTATAGTATAACCAGCTTTTATTGTCTACTTCTTACACCCTGTGCAAAGAAATGTTTCCGCAAAAATACAATTCTCCCGACAGACCTTATTTTCACTGCTTTCCATTGTCTGTCAGGAGAATCTTTTTATTTCTGCTTTTTATATTGAGTTAAAATTGCAAACAGCTGATTGGCATCCAGTGGCTTGGATACATGCTGATTCATGCCTGCTTCTCTTGTCTTTTTCCGGTCCTCCTCAAAGGCATTGGCAGATAAAGCAATCATGGGAATGGTTTTTGCATCTTCTCTTGAAAGCTTCCGGATTTCTTTTGCTACCTGCAGTCCATCCATCACAGGCATCATGACATCCATGATAATGCAGTCCATCTCCCCTGGTTCTGATTTTTCAAAAATTTCCAACGCTTCCGCCCCGTTTGCCGCACAGGTAACTTCCACCTTTCCTTCCTCCAGCACATACTGGGCAATTTCCCGATTCAATTCATTGTCCTCTGCCAACAATACATGCATACCGGCCACGTCAAAGGACTGGCCCTCCTCCACAGATTCTTTGTTTTCCTGCCTGTTTATCTCAAAAGGCAGCCGTACAAAAAAGCAGCTTCCCTCGCCTATCTGACTGCTCAAATGGATGGTGCCGCCCATCTGGTCTACCAGTTTTTTTGTAATCGCCATACCAAGCCCGGTTCCCGCATAAGAAGTTCTGGCGCCCTGGGTTTCCTGGGTAAAGGCCTCGAAAATATGCTTCTGAAACTCTTCTTTCATGCCGATTCCCGTATCTTTGATTTCAAATTCCAGCCAGACTGTGTTCTCACATCCCTGTGTCTCTTTTGTCAGGATTTGAACACTTCCGCATTCTTTGTTATATTTGATGGCATTTCCTATAATATTGATTAATATCTGCCTCAGCTGCAGCGGACAGCCCCTGAGTCTGGCATATCCAATTTCTTCCCGGCGGTCCTGGATTTTTATCTGCTGGAGCTGTGCCTGTGGAAGCAGGATGGACATACAATGATCCAGTACTTCGTGAATATCGAAGGTTTCCTCCACTCTGGTCTGCTTCCCGCTTTCCAGTCTGGACAAGTCCAGCACATCATTGACCAGGGAAAGGAGATGCTCTGCTGACTGGCGAATTTTCCGGCGGCACTCCTTCTGTCTGCTGATGTCTTCTTCCTCGTTTTCCGCAATCGTCAAAAGCCCCAGAATTCCATTAATGGGTGTACGGATATCATGGGACATATGAGACAGAAATTCCGTCTTAACCTTGTTGGCCTGCTGTGCCTCCTGCAAAGCCTCTTTTAAAAGTTCTTCCCGGTCCTGCTTGTCTTTAACCGTATCCGTTACATCCTGCCAGTATCCGCTGAGACGATAGCCGCTGCCCGGAAAATTTTTCTTGCTGGAAACACCCAGCCGAAAATACATCTGTTCTTTTTTTCCATAGCTGCAGGGATAGACAATTTCCTGAAAACCGTTGGCAATGCTGCGTTTCAGCACTTCCATGACTTCCCCTCTATATTTTTCATCAATTCCGGACACCCAATCCCTAAAACAGTTGAAAGAACGCTCTTCTTCGGGAATTCCCATCAGTTTATGCAGCGTCCTGTCTCCATGCATAACCGGCGCTTTTCCCTCTTCCCAGAGAAGACTCCAAAGCCCGGTCTGGGAGCCGGCCAAAGTTTCCTGCACCTGCTCCAGCGTCTCCCGGCGAGAATCTTCTTTTTCATCCATCAAAGCATCAATATTTCTCGCCCCCATAACGACAACGGTTTCATCCAGGGTTTTGCTTATATCACAAAAGCAAAATTCAAAATGCCTCTGTCTATCTGCTCTCTCCTTAATACAATACCGGAACGACACTCTTCCTGTTTCTCTCACCAGCCGTTTCAGCCGCTTTCTCTCTGTCATATAGCGAACAAATCCCGCATCGTTTTCTGAAACCCAGCGTTCTATGTACTGGCTGATAGCCACATCATATATTTGATTGGTGAACGAAATTTCCGATACCGTTTTCGGCAAGGTATCCGTCATTCGGTAAATGTCGTATTTTCCCGTATCCAGATTTACAATATAAATGGAGTTATAATCTTCGCAGAGTGCATTTAAAATTTCATTGTTCATCTCCAATTCATGGCTCATTTCATTTAACTGCTCCTGCATTTCCAAACGGGCCTGTATGTTTTCTTTCTGTTCCTTTTCCCTGGTAATATCAATAAAAACACCAGTAAACAGACGGGGGTTTCCTTTCTCCCACCGCAGTGTTTCTCCAATGGCATGAAACCAGCGATACCCCTGATACCTTGTCTTCAGACGGTAAATGACGTCATATTTCCCTCCGCATTTTACCGCATGCCAGTAAGCCTCCAATGTAGATTCCCGGTCCTCCGGATGCAGCAATTCAGTCCAGGAATCCAGTCTATCGGGAAAATCCATCCTATTCTCATATCCAAGCATAAAGCGGAATTCCTGACTCCACACAACTTTTGTTATTTCCCCCTGATGATTAAAATGCATCGTCCACATACCCGAAGAAATCAGCTGATGCACCATTTTGGCCTTTCGCTCTTCCTCCATAATTAACGTATTAATTTCCTCTATTAATTGCTGACAGTCTCCCTCTCCCCGAAAAGGAATGGGGGCTATCACCGAAGTCTCTCTCATATTCTGCAGGCATCTGATAATCTCTTTTAACTCCATAGCAGTCCCTTTCCTAAAAACTTGTTTCTCAAAATATCACGGTTCGGTTGCCATTTTACGTCATAGCCTGTCCTTATGCAAGAAAAATCTTTCTACAGGTATTCCACTGCAAATCCGCTGTCCAAAGCATATTTCTCCACGCTTCCGCCCTTTCTGCAGCGGATGGTGGTACTTTTATTTACAATCCACTCTCCGATTTCCTCCGGCTCACCTAAAATCTCCAATACCTTTAGTCTGCCGCAGCCGTGAAAGGCCCATTTTCCTATTTTCTTTACCGAAGATGGAATCCTTGCTTTTTCCAGTGTTTTGCTTTTCAAAAAAGCGCTGTCTCCGATTTCTTCCAGGGAATCCGGAAATTCTACTTTATCCATTCCGGTCCAGTAAAAGGCTTCCCTGCCGATTTTTTTCAGTCCCTGTGCCGGAAATACCACTTCTTTTAAGTTAACGCAGCGGTAAAAGGCCCTGTCTTCTATGATTTCCATACCTTCCGGAAGACAGATTTTCTCCATACTTTCACATTCCTGAAAGGTTCCTGCCTCCAGCTTTCGGAGTCTTCCGCTTTCCAGTTCCACTTTTTCCAGACGTTTGCACTGGGCAAAAGACGACTTTCCAAGAATCTCCAGCTTATCCGAAAACACGGCTTCTTTTAAGCGGATACAGCCGGAAAAGGCTTCTTTTCGGATTTGGGCAACTTCTCCCAGATTAATATTTTTAAGTCCGGTACAGTGATAAAAACTCTGATTTCCAATTACAGCCAGGGTATCCGGAATTTCCGCCTGTTTCACCTTTACATTATTCTTCATGGCCTGGTCCTGAATACTGCGGTAGCAATCGTCCAGTATCAGCACCTTTCCCTTAAAATTTTTCCCCGATTCTCTGTCGAAAACATCCTTTTCTCTTGCTCTCCATGTCAGTGTCCTTCCCATTGTACCTTCCCCTGCTTTCTTTTTCATTTTCCCATTCTCTATTTAAAACTTTAGCACAAAAATATGCTGCACTCAATGACTTTCACACCCCTTTACACTTCTAAAATTCCATACTTCTTTCGGATTCTGTCCAATTTCCGTTCCATGGGAATGGTCAGAAAGAACAGAAAAATCACGGTAGATGTTCCATGTATCACATTAAACGGAAATCCGGTGGCATAAGAGGCTGCAAAAGCCTGCCAGGACAAATCCTGTCCCACCATAGTCACAGATGCCGTATCCATGAAAAATCCGTAAATAATCAGCGTAGACAGCCCGCCGTAAATGCAGAGCAGAATTTTATGTCTCCACTCCTTTTTCCGGCTGCCGCTTCTTTTTCCGGGACTGCGAAACAAAAGACCTGCCAGAAACCCTATGATTCCAAAGGAAAACATCTGCCAGGGCGTCCACGGTCCCTGCCCGAAAAAGAAGTTGGACACAAACCCCGCCATAGCCCCTGTGAGAAATCCGGCTTCTGCCCCAAGTCCCACACCGGCCAGAATCACAATGGCCGCCACAGGTTTAAACTGGGGCAGCATAAAAAACGCCATGCGCCCTGCCACGGCAATAGCTGCCATCACCGCAATGAGCAGGATTTCCCTGGCCTGGGGCTTTCGCTCTTCAAATACCATGAAAAAAGGTATCATAGCCAGTCCGATGATACACAGGGAAATAAAAATTTCACTTCTGTCATTGAGGAAAAAAATCCCGAAAAAGATGACAAAAGGAATGGCTACAAGAATCAGCACCATGGCAGTCAGCGTTCTTTTCCCCACTCCCCGGTCTTTCTTCACACTGCGCTCTATGTACTTCTGGACTTCATATTCCGCCTGGGTATCCAGAAGCTTTCCTGCCCAAATGAGCATAAGCACAGACAGAATCAGCTGCGCATACTGCCAGGCCGTCAGTTGAATATAACTGTGTATCGTCAGATTGATGAAATTGCTCTCTCTTCCCATTCTTTCGTTGATAAAAAGATTGGCCGCTCCTATGCAGCAAAAAGCCGCCACGGCCATAAGACTGCTCCAGACAAAGGCAAATCTTACATACCCCAGGCTCTTTTTCTTCATTGTATAAGAAAGAACCCCGCACAGAACCATGAAAAGAATCAAAAGCCCTGCCGCGCCCTTCAGTCCCATGCTGATTTTATGCAGCATTTCCAGTTCTCCTGCCTCAAACAATTCCATGCGCATCCTGCCGCCCATTTCAATACTGGTTTGTATATTTTTTACACACTGCTCCATCTCCCAGAAGGTATACGTCACCGGAAGCTGGGAATATTTCAGCACAGGTATGGAAATCCACGGAAAAAAGGAGGCGCACAGACTTACAAAAAGACTGACGTATAAGGGCAGCATAGCCCTGGTATCTACTCCGGTTGCCTGCTTCTTTGACATGCTTCTATCACATCCTTTACTGTTACTGCATCCGGGAAAATCTGCCTGGCCATGCGGTTTGCCGCTGTGGTATAAAAGCTGTTTCCCGTAAAAAATTCCTTAGCGGTGCAGGCCGTCACAATCCCTCCGTCAAAAAACATGGCGCAGGTATCCCCATAGGCAGCACAAAATTCAATGTCATGGGAAACCATGACTATGGTAATCCCCTGTTCTTTCAGTTTCTGGAAAATCTCCGCCAGTCTGCTTTTATAAAATCCATCCAGCCCCTTTGTAGGCTCGTCCAAAAGCAGAATTTCCGGCTCCAGAAGCAGTACCTTGGCAAGCGCCGCCCTCTGCTGCTCCCCGCCGCTTAAATCATAGGGGTGCATGTGCAGTAAATGCCCAATTTGCGTATCCCCAACGACTTTTTCTATCTTTTCCCTGTCTTCCTTTCGCCTGATGGGGGAACGTTCCGAAAACATTTCCCACAAATCCTCTTCCACTGTGTTTCCCACAAACAGCGTCTGGGGATTCTGGGGCAGAACTCCCAGAAAACGATGAAACAATTCTTTATCCCGGATTTTGCGGATTTCTTTTCCTTTTAAAAGGATTTTCCCACGGTAGGGCCGGTGAATTCCGCTAAGAAGAGACAGCGTGGTGCTCTTTCCCGTACCGTTTCCGCCCAGAATACAGAAAAGTTCGCCTTTGGGAACCTGCAGAGATAAATCCTTTACAATGTCCCGCCCATCCTTTTCATAGCGAAACCAGACTTCTTTTGCCTCAACCACATAGTCCCTTTCCTGTTTTCTGTGCCGGAAACATTCCCTGTGCTGCATATTTTTGCAGCTTCCATAGTGCTGCTCCAGCCAGTTTCTGCCCTCGCATACCGTCAGGGGACAGACGCCTTCCTGACCGGTTCCATTGTAAATCTGCACCGGACTTGGCATGGCCAGAAACAAATCATTGTCTGCCAAATCCTTTCCCACCATCCGGGGCGTATCAAAATAAATCTGCTTTCCCTCTTCCAGTACCAGCACCTGATCTGCCATGGGAAAGACCTCTTCCAGTCTGTGCTCAATGAGAATCACGGTAACGCCCAAATCCAGATTAATCTTCCGTATCGTAGAAAGAAATTCTCCTGCGGCAATGGGGTCAAGCTGGGAAGTGGGTTCGTCCAGCACCAGTACCTTTGGCTGCATAGCCATAACAGAAGCCAGATTCAAAAGCTGCTTCTGCCCGCCGGACAGTTCTTCCACATTCTTGTCGAACCAGTTCTGAATCCCAAAAAAGCTGGCCATTTCCGCCACCCGAAGGCGTATGGTCTGCTGGTCATATCCTAAGTTTTCCACACCAAAGGCCAGTTCATGCCAGACCTTATCCGTGACAATCTGGTTGTCCGGACTCTGAAGTACATAGCCAATCTGTGCAGACTGCCTGCGCACAGACACCTCCTCCAGCTTTTCTCCCTCAAAAAGGATTTCGCCCTCCCGCTTTCCATAAGGACTCAGAACGGTTTTAAAATGCCGCAGAAGGGTGGTTTTTCCACAGCCGGATTTTCCGCAGATAACCACAAATTCTCCCGGTTCAATGGAAAAATTCAAGTTTTGTATCGCCGGACGTTCTGTGTCCGGATAAGTAAAATTCAAATTTTTGATTTCATATAATGCCATTTTATATCCTCTGTCACATCTATGATTATAGGGAGAAAACACAAAATCCCATAGCACACATACACCAGCATGGCCCACAGGGTATTTGTATTCATCCGCAACATGGGGTAATACAAAAAATGCACCCTCTTTGTCAAAATTCCTGCAAAAATATTTCCGCCCAGCAAAAGCAGAATCCCCAAAAACAGCTTATCTCTGGTATCAAAACGGTAAATAGAAAAATTATTCCGGCCTCTGAGCCCGTATCCTCTGGACTTCATGGAATCTGCAGTTTCCACCGAATTTTCCAGCGCCCAGGTCGTCATGACAGAAAGGATTTTCATGCCGTGCTTTGCCCTTGCAAGCACATTGCCGTTTGTCACATCACGGCCAATGCATTTCTGGGAATCGGAAATTTTCTCAATCTGATTTTTAAACCTTGGCACAAAACGAAGCACCATGGATAAAATCAGGGACACAGCAGGAATGGCCTTCCCAAACAGATAAATGAATTTGTCGGAAGTCATAACCACCTGATAGCAGGAAAACCAGTTCAGCACACTGACCAGCATAACACCAGCCGCCAGACCGTAGAGAATCGACTCCAGTGTCAGAGGATTTCCGTTTTTCAGGTATAAAATCAGAGTAATCCCCTGGTGGTTAAACAGGGGATTTACAGCTGCCGAAATCAGAAAGACCGGCAGCATCAGCCATAATGCTGTTTTTAATGCTTTCCAGTGTTTTAAATAGATGTAGTACGCCATTCCACCCAGGCAGGAAAGTCCCAGAAAGACCGGGTGCATCAGAAACATAGAGCACCCGATAACCAGTACAAAATAAAGAAAGTTATTGACCGGATGGAAGGTAGAAAAAGTATCCTGTCTCATATCACTCTTCCCAATACTGTCCTAAATCGCGTCCCAGATCACAGGTATAATTCCAGTGAATCACATCCCCTTCTTTTACCTGATAACGGCTGCAGCCATAGTTGGGATACCAGCCATTGACCTCATACATCCAGCCGGAATATCTTCCGCAGTCAAATTCATACAGGTTGTTGATACCTTCCACATAAGCGCTGTTGTACTTTGGGGTGAAACTGGCTTCCATGTGAATACGGTTGTTCTGGGTTTCTCTCAGCAATACATCATACACAGATTCTCCCTGATAGAAAGTCACTTCCCGCTCACTGAAAATAACACCATCCTCCGGCACCAGTACATCCTTTCCCTCTGTCAAATCTGACATATTGTCCAGTATGGTGTCACAGGAAATGCTCAGATAACAGGTTCCCGGCTTACTCTTGTCGATTTCCACGCTCCCCGGTTCTACGGGGTTCGGCTTTCCTTCCGGAATGGGGTCTGTCAGATACTGGTCTTGCTCTGTAGACGTACCGTCACTGTAGGTTACCGTTCCATTGCTCCCCGTACTCCCTTCGTCAGAACTGTCCTCCCCCTTCTCTGTATGGCTGTCTGCATTTCCTGCTGCACTTTGTTCCGAGGATTTTTTCTCCTGGTATTTCGTATAATCTGCCTCTCTGTCTTCCGCAGACTCGACATCCAGGTACTCGTCTTCCCCAGCTTCCAACGCTTCCTCTTTTTCTGCGCTGTCCGTCTTTTTCTCTTCTGCTTTTTTCCCGGTATCTTTTTTCTTGATTCCTTCTGTCTCCGTCCAGGCATCGCTGTCCGCGGTTTTCTCCTGCCCCGGCACAGCCAGTTTCTCCGTACCGCAGCCAACTGTTGTAAAAGCAAGTGCTGCAGCCAGCGCCAGAATTCCCATTGTTTTTCTGATTGTTTTTCTCATGTATTCCACCTACTGTCTTTTCCTTTTGATATACCAGATAATGCCGCCTGCAATTCCGGCCAGCGCCACCACAGTACCTGTTAAAACTGCCGGTAATGCACTTTTTTCCTCTGCCGCTTCTGCGCTGGTTTTTTTACTGTTTTCAGCGTCTGCTCCTGTACTTTTTTTTGCTGTAACCGTTTTCTCTGTATTGGCTGCCGCAGAAGCAGCCTCCTTTTCCTCCAGTTCGTTTAAAGATTTTGTCTTTGCTTTCTTTGCAATGAAATACTCGCCGCCTGTCTTCACAAGAAATTTCGTCTGTTTATCTTTTACCGTAACCTTCTGGATGTACTCTGCTTTTCGCTCTTTTTCCTTGTATTTCATCAAAAGGTATTTGCCGTCCTCCTGACCGGTGGTAAGCTCCACCTGCATTTCTCCCGGAAGTTCGCCCTTCTCATCAAAGGAGAAAATATAGGGGTTTTCAGACAATTTCTGAATATCTTCTGCATAATCACTGCCTTCCCGGATACCGACTTTCATATCTTTCACTGTCTTGATATCCTTGCCGTTGACCGTCAGGGTATACGGTTTATCCTTGCCCGTTTCTCCCTTGATTTTCAGGTTTTTATCCTTTCCCTTCACGGCTTCAAAAGCCGCCTTTTCCACTACACCGTTCTTCACCTCAGCTTCTGTGGTGTTGGATTCGGTTTTCTTTTTCGCTGCAGATTTCTTCGCACTGCCTGCAGACGTACTCTTTTTCGCGGTATTTGCAGATTTCTTCGTACCTTTCAGAACGCTTTCATCTGTCGTAATGTCACTGGTGCCGGAAAGGGCTTCTGTCTCATCTTCAAATCCCATATTCCCCTTTTTCAGGGTGTAAATTCCGCCTGCGGATACATCACAGGTCAGCACACCGTCCACAGCGCCGGTCCACTGCATCTCATTCCCGTTGATGTTATACAGCATAAACACACCGTCTTTAAACGTACAGGGCATGGAAATTTCCACTTCACCGGGAAGCTCGCCTTCGTGTTTCAGCGCAAACTGCAGGGCGTCTTCTTTCTGCTGAATTTCCACCTCTGCATTCATATCCGCCGGTTCTGCTATCTTCTTTCCTTTTACGCGAATGGTGTAGCCTTCTCCTTCATAAATATAATCCATTCTGGAAGCCTGGGCTTTCTCAAAAATTTCCTTTCCAATAATGCCTCTCTCCAGCTTGTCCACAATGCTTTCTGCAATTCTCAAGTCATCGATTCTTGTGACAAAAGACTTATTATTTTCGGGAAGCGTATGATAAATAGAAAGCAGTTCTTCCACGGTATCTTTTTCTTTTAAAGTAATCTTCAAAGGATTTAACTCATTCCAGATGCGATGATCCAACGCTTCTACTTCTGCTTCCTGTCTGTCTATTTCTTCTCCCTTTGCCTGCAAAATGTTGCGGAAACTTTCTTTTTCTTCAAAGTCTTTCAAAAGTTCCAGTTCAACTTTGAGATTATAAACCCTTTGTTTTTCTGCAAGTGTAATCTGTTCCGGCAGCGCATTCAGTTTACTGCGGAAGGCCTCTATATTTTCTTCCGATTCCGTTCCCTCATCGGGGGTCTCTGTATCTGTCATGTCGTACAGACTGGTCTGCCCGTTTACCGCCCTGGACCAGGCCAGAAGGGCTAAAGTTCCCTGGTCGGTTGCCATGGCATCACTGCCGCCGCCTTTTATATGCTCAAAAGAACCGTCTTCTTTTTGGAATCTCAGGATTTCATCCAGCAGGGTTTTTCCGTTTTTCATAAATTTATCCTGTTCCAAAAGAGATACATCAATGGCTGACAGAGCAATCACGACCTGTGCCGTACTCTCCAGATTTTTTACCGGTTCTTCCCCTTCAGAAATGTAAGAACTGCCGTATCCGCCGTCTGCGTCCTGCATGGAAGCCAGCTTATCCAATCCCCGGTTTAAAGCCGCACCAACGTCTGCCCGTTCTTTATACGGCGCCAGCGCCTGCATAGCCATAGCAGTAATATCCGGGTCTGCCACTTTCCCCTGCAAAGCCCAGCCGCCGCCGGAAAGTTCCTGTGAAAGGATTTTCTGAATCAGATTTTCCCGGGTAGTCTGGGTTCCTTCTCCTTCTCGCTCAGGAATTTCGTAATCTTTCGTATCCAGCGCAATCAGGGCAAAAATAGTTCCGTTAATGCCCTGTTGATTCACCTTCTCAAATTTTGCTAATGGCTTCAGCAGATTATAGCCATTTATCCGGGAAGGGTCTGTTCCAATAGAGGACAGCGCCATGATGACTCTGGAATATTCCGTATATTTTGCGTTGTGAAGCACTCCGTTTGTGTCATCTAGTTTCATATATAAATTTGCCAGATAATTTGCTTTTGCCGTGTCGCTCAAGTATCCGGCTCTGGCCATGGCCATCACAGACCATTCGCCTCCAATAGTATCCACCACCGGAGAAGTCACCGCAGACTGCAGATACTTTTCCGCCTTATCAAGAGCTTCCTGGACGGTAGGATTTTGGGCCTCGGCAATGTCTGCAGTCCCCCGCAAAATCTGACTTTCCTCTTCTCCGGTTCCCGGCAGCACCTCATCCGCAGTTCCCGGAAGGATTTCCTCCTGATAACCTTCAGACTCCTGTGTGATTTCTGTGCCCATGCCGTTTAATATTTCTTCCGTACCCGGTTCTGATACCGTTTCTTCTGTGGAAACCTGTGCCTCCACAGCTGTCTCCTGTCCTGTATCTGCCAGAACTGCCCCCGGAGACTGCACTGCCAGCAGAATGGACATGGCTGACACTACAAGCTTTAATTTTTTTCTGTTCATGCTCTCATCCTTCCTCTATCTTTCCTGATACACATAAAAAAGAGCCCCCTCACCATTTTCCGGTAAAGGAACTCTGTTCTTTTGAATTATGAAATTTTAAAATGCATACAACAACAAAATCTCCTCCGCCCGGAAATATTTTTAAAATAATGGCAGATATTCTGACTTAGTCTCACCCTCGGAAACGCCTTCTCAAACTTCTTGTAAGTTCAATGGCAACTGTTTCTTCGTCAACATCACAGCAGAGGCAACTGTATCGGACTTCCACCGATTTCCCTTTTAACTCTGCATTTTCTGCGTGCAGAGACCATCATGTGTATGCAGTTATGAATCTATTACCATACTACACAAACAGGCAGAAAATGTCAAGGAATTTGTAAAAAACAGCAAAGTCCCGAAGAACTTTGCCGTTTTTGCTGTCCTTATTTCATCTGCTGTCTATTTTTCTTATAAACAGCTGTTCCAAAAGCTGCCGCGGATACTGCCAGCATGAGCAGCAGAACGCTGATTGGTGCTTCATCACCTGTCTTGGCACCTGTGCCTTTTAATGTACCGCTTCCACTGTTTCCGCTTCCATTGTTTCCACTTCCATTGCTGCCGTTATTTCCATGGTTTCCGGAACCATTGTTTCCGTTGGAGGCCGGTGTGTCAATGACTACGCCAAAGCTGTCTAAGCTCTTTACCTCTACCGAAACAGCTTCATCGGTTACCTTTCCGGTCAGTTTTTCCACTTTGGAATCGCTGCAGTGAAGTACAGTCAATTCTTTGCCATTATAATCCTTTCCTACCGGAATGGATAATACACACGCAGACGGAAGTTCGATTTCTTTTCCATTCTTTGTGAGTTTGATGTTGTACAGACGGAATACGGATTTGTCAGAAGCAATTTCTTTTCTCATCTTTTCTACGTCTGCATTGTCTTTTCCGATTGGAGTAACTGCCAGTTCCATATCAGAGGTCAGACCCTCTCCTTCCAGTTTCACGCCGTATTTTTCATTTACCAGCATTTTTACACTTTCCGGTTTGCCTGGGTTTGGGTTTGGATTCTGGTTGTTATCTTCCAGTTTCTTCAACTCTTCCTCTGCTTTTTCCAACTTGGCAAGAGTTTCTTTGCTTACCAGCTTCTTCTGAGCATCTGTCAAAGCGTCATAGGCTTTTCTGGCTGCTTCAATGGCTGCTTTGCTTTCCAGAGTAATCTTATCCCCGATAGCATCAATCTTACCTGCAGCTGCATCTGCTGCCGCCTGGTCTTTCTTCTGATTTTCTGCCTGCTCTTTCAGTTCTGCCAGTTTCTGCTCTGCAGTGGTGAGCTTTGCAAGATTGTCTTCTCCTACCAAATTCTTCTGAGCATCTGTCAAAGCATTATAAGCTGTTCTTGTTTCTGTAATAGCTTTTTCGCTTTCCAGGGTTACTTCTCCGATGGCGTTAATCTTTTCGATTACTGCATTGGCTACCTTCTGGTCTTCCTCGGCCTGCTGTTTCAATTCTGCCAGTTTCTTCTCCGCATCTGTCAATTTTGCAAGATTTTCTGTTCCTACCAATTCTTTCTGTGCATCCGTCAGCTTATCATAAGCAGTTCTTGCCTCTGTAATAACTGCTTCGCTTTCCAGAGTGACCTCTCCGATGGCGTTAATCTTTGCAATTACACTTTCGGCTGCCAGTTTATCCTGACTCATCTGCTCTTTTGCCTCTTCCATAGCCTTTTTCAGATTTTCCGTTGCTGTTTCAATTTCAGCTTTTGGAGTAATCACTGCGGAAACCAGTTCCACTGCTTTATCATAGGCCGCTTTCACTGCCGGTACAGCCATAAGCATGTCTCTGTCTTCATTGACTTCTGCCATAACTCTTGTGATTTCATCTTTATTGCAGATATCCAATACCGGATCCGGGTTTCCATACTCATATCCGGTCAGGTCTGTGCCGTATCCCCACAATGTGAACTGATATCTGAGTACATCTCCGTCTTTTGGTACATAGCTTGCCATTCCATAACCCACTTCCACGCCATTTACATGGTACATCCAGCCGGACATAAAGCTGTAGTCAAATTCACCAAGGGCATCTCCCTCCTGGGATTTTCCGTTTTCCAATGCTTCTTCGGTTGTCGGGCCTCCAAGTTTTTCGGAAATATAATCCGGTACTTTTACATGGTCTGAACCAAGATCTGCTCCCTTAATGGCTTCCAGATATGCTGCCGAACCGTCTTCTCCCACCCAGTTTTCTGCTCCAATGACTTTTTTCAGAATATCAACCGCATTATCACCTTTTTCAAACGGCACGATTACCGGCTCGTGGATGTAGCCCTGTCCGATAGTAAATCTCTCTACGGATACCACTACATGACCGTTTCCGGCTTCTTCCTCCAGTTTTTTCAGGTCTTCCTCGGCCTTTTCCAAAAGTTTAAGAACGTCTTCACTTATTAATTTCTTCTGGGAATCTGTCAGCTTGTCATAAGCAGCTCTGGCTTCTTCAATGTCGTTCTTACTTTCCAGTGTCACTTCTCCAATGGCCTTAATCTTTTCGATTACTGCATCAGCTGCTTTCTGGTCTGCCGCCTGCTCTTTTAACTCTGCCAGTTTCTCCTCTGCCTCTGTCAGTTTTCCATAGTTGGTTACTAACTTCTTCTGCGCTTCTGTCAGCTTGTCATAGGCAGTTCTGGCTTCTTTGATTGCCGCTTCGCTTTCCAGCGTTACTTCTCCGATGGCATCAATTTGTTTGATAACGGATTTTACTGCTGCGGTATCCTTATCCATCACATCTGTAAGGTCATACAAACGGTTTTCATTTTCTGCAAAGCGCCTGTACGCTTCCATTGCGTAAGTCACCTGCTGGGTAGCCATGCCATTGCCTTTCTGTCCCTGCTGCCACATAAAGCCGCTCTCTGCCTTGTAGCTGTCCAGATTTTTTACGATATTCTTATTTCCCGTTTTTGTGAATCCGTTGCTTTTGTCCAGAGGATCAATGCCTGCTGCGGTAAGGGCCGTAAGAACCTGTGCGGTTGTACAACTGTTTTCTTTTCCGCTATCCAGAAATCCTGCATTCTCTGTCATATTTTCTTTCATGTGTTCCAGAGCTTTGTCAAACGCTGTTTTCACTTCCGGATAAGAATCATTGTTCCTGTAAGGAGCCAGCGCCTGCAGCGCCATACCTGTCATATCAATACTGCTGAATTTGTTATTTGTCAGTCCGAAACCGCCTTCTTGGGTCTGGAAAGTAAGAATGTGCTGAATCAGCTTCTCTCTTGTCCATACTGCATCCTTTGGAATATCTGCATTCTGACAATCCAGTGCAATCAAAGCCCATATAGGGGCATTGGAGGTATCTTTGCCGATTTTCATCTTCAGTTCATCATTATAGAGCGCCTTCATCAGATTGACACCGTCAATATCTGTCAAATCTTTTCCCATAGCTGCCAAGGTAATGCTGACTCTTGCCACATCTGTGGCCCGAAGCTTTGTCAGCCCTGTTTTTAATTTTTCCGACACACTGGCATAATAAGCGTCCAGATTTTCCTGGCTGATGGTTCCGCCTGCACGAAGGGTTGTGAAAATATTCCATTCGTCTCCGTATGCATTTACAGGCTCTTTCTGCAGATAATCCATGCCATGCTGTATATCCTCTTTCACCAAAGCCGTATAGTCTGTATCGTCGGGAACTATACCGCCCTTGCTGACCAACACAGTAAACTGTACAGGCTTGCAGTCTGCCGTAGCGTCCCAGGGTGTTCCTATTACCTGTACTTCTCCGGCTTTTTTTGCCTTAATGGTGTGTACGGTTTTTCTGGGTGCATTTACATTTCCAACGACTGTCTGCACTTCATCTGTAACTTCTACAATTCCTTCCTTGCTGTAAGACCAGTTAAATCTCTGCTCCGTAGCATTGGAAGGTGTTGGTGTAATTTGAACGCTTTTGGAACTGCCTTCTTCCAGTTCATAGGTATCCTTTTCTGATTCTGCCTTTTGCAGGGGGTATTTATATTTGAATTCCACACTAATGTCCTGAGAAATATCCTTATCTTCCTGGCTGTAAATATGGAATTTTGCCACGCCTGCCTTCTTTGGCACAATGCCGTTTCCGAAATATTCCATAAACTCTGCAATTTCCGGTGTCTTTGCCTCCCAGACAAGCTTCTGATTTGTGGCATTATACGGCGTAAAGCTGCAGTTATAATCATCCGGGTCATTTCCTTTGGTGATACCTACATAGTAACCGCCCAGAGGATTCCAGGAATCTATATACCAGACACTTGGAACAGTAACCTGAAAGTCTTCCAACGCTACGTTTTTGGAGATGACCTTAAACTCTTTGGAAAGGCGTTGTTTATCTTCCCCCATGCCAAGCTTGAAAACAGCCTCTCCTTCGCTTTCCATGGTGAATTTGCTGCCCTCAGCATGATTCTGGATAATGCCGGGGCCGCTGATATTCTCATGATACATAGCGGCGACGGGAACCTTCTTAAATTCGTCTGAGCCTTTGACTCTGGCCTTTAAATAGGCAACTCCGCTGTCTGTTCCGTGCATTTCGTAAGGTTTGTCCAAAGATACTTCCTGGTCTCCTACGAAAACCTTCAGCTCTTCCACATTACTGGAAACATTGTTGATTTTAAATCTCTGGAAGACTTCTCCCATGTTGTCTGCGTTGCAGACATAACCTTCCACAACCCGGAGGTCTGCCGGCTGATACCGTCCGCTGGCATTTACCCAATAGTGTTCGGTATATTCTATATCCGATGTATACACTTTTGCGGATACATTCCAGTCTGGCCGTTTGTCTGTGCCTGCCAGAACAAAAGTACCTTCGTCCATGGCATTTAAAGTAAAGGTGTTGTTTTCATCCATTTCCTGTATTCTTCCGTCATCATACTGGAAGTATACATAGGGCTTTTCTTCTGCGGCCTGGTCTTCCGTGGTTTCTGCCTCTCCCGGCACCATTTCAGGAACCGAAATCTGCTCTGTTTCACCCGCTTCCGGCTGCACCGCTTCTTCCGGCTCCTGAATTTCTGACTCTTGATTTTCCGGCTCCTGGTAATGTTCCGTACTTTCCACGTTTTCTGCCTGCTGCTCATAAGCAGTGCTTTCTTCTGCTGCGGGCAATGTGTCTGCCTGCACCGGCACAGTAATACCCGATACCATGAGAACCATGGCCAGAACAATACTGAGCATTCGGCTGCCCGCACGTCGTTTCTTGTGTTTCATATGTTTTCTCCTTTTCTTTTTATTCTGCATAATTGTCCTATGTTTGTTTTGAGGAAATTTTGCATGCAAAAAAGGCTCTCTCATCTTTACCAGACAAAAGAGCCTCTATTATCACTTTACCATATTAAATTTTCATATTGTAAAACCGCAAAACATCCTCAGCCCGGAAACACGAAACGTTTATAACGGCAAGTCTTCTGACTCAACTTCTTCCGCAGAAATACCTTCTCGGGTTTTCCCCAATGGTACTATTTCCTTGTCCATTTCACAGTAGAGGTGACTGTATCCGATTTACACGGATTTCCTTTTTAACTCCGGACATGTAACACATCCGGTGACCGTTATTATTATGCAGTTATACCTTTCTTTCTACTCTATACTACACAATGTTAGTCAAAGTGTCAATGCATTTCTGCGAATTTGTCTTCCAGAAATTCCAAAAACTGTTTTGTGCAGATTCCAGGCTCTGTATCCGCCCGTCTGACGTAGCCGCAGGAAATATCTGCCCCACAGTCCTCCAGTTCCAGCTTATGGAGCCTGCTTTTCTTGTCACAGCACAAATCAAATCCGGTGCTGATATTTCCCAGCTCTGTTTTTAAAAGCAGCTGCTTCATAGCATGGGCGCTGTTCACCAGAACACCGTTTACCGCTTTTGCCCCATCCGGTATCTCGCCTTTTAAATGACGGGAATTGAGATTGTAAAAAGAAGGGATTTCCTCTGCCATATTCTGCACCAGGGAAATCTTCTGCAGGTCTGCTTTTTTTATGGTTTTCTGTTAATAATACGGAGTTTTCGTCCCCACATAAAGATCCAGCTGTGTTTC
>SKER01001570.1_pt1 | contig 18183 bp, 8 predicted proteins | sample 4826961 | NCBI WGS metagenome assembly SKER01 (sample SAMN11008804, study PRJNA524170) | human gut metagenome | biome: Human fecal sample; material: Feces; isolation source: fecal sample from pouch patient p47 | host: Homo sapiens | place: Israel: Tel-Aviv | collected 2016-11-16 | reverse complement strand
GTCAAATCGAATTGTCAGATGATGTCATCGCAACAGTAGTTGGCGGTTCAGCAACAGAAATTTTTGGCGTTGTCGGTATGGCAAGTAAGAGTGCTATCCGAGATAATTTTCAAGCACTTCTTGGAAAAGAAAACTACGCAAAAGGAGTTGTCGTGAAATCTACTGATGCAGGTATCACTGTGGATGTCTACACTGTTATGAGTTACGGTGTTAAGATTAGTGAGGTTTCAAAAAATATTCAAGAACGTGTGAAATTTAATCTTGAGAATCAACTCGGTATCAAGGCTGAAACAGTAAATGTTTACGTTCAAAATATTAAAGTCGTAGGAGAAAACTAGTGTCTAAAATTACAACAAGCTTGCTTCAGGAGATGGTCCAAGCGGCAGCAACACGTCTAGGTAAGCAAGCAGAATATGTGAATTCACTCAATGTCTTCCCAGTACCAGATGGAGATACTGGAACAAACATGGGAATGACTATGGATAACGGAGCCAAAGCTGTCGCAGATCAATCAGCTTCAACAGTTGGTGAAGTTGGTCAGATTTTGTCTAAAGGTCTTTTGATGGGTGCCCGTGGTAACTCAGGTGTTATCACGTCACAATTGTTCCGTGGATTTGGTCAAAGTATCAAGGATAAAACGGAACTTGACGGCCAAGATCTAGCTCATGCCTTCCAAGCAGGGGTTGAAGTTGCTTATAAAGCTGTTATGAAACCTGTCGAAGGAACAATCCTTACAGTATCTCGTGGTGCAGCTTCAGCAGCAATTAAGAAAGCTGAATCTACAAATGATGCTGTTGAGGTTATGCGTGCAGCTCTTGATGGAGCTAAAGCTGCCTTGGCTAAGACACCAGAGATGCTTCCAGTTTTGAAAGAAGTTGGTGTGGTAGACTCAGGTGGTCAAGGTTTGGTCTTCATTTATGAAGGATTCTTGTCAGCCCTTACAGGTGAGTATATCGCTTCAGAGGACTTCCAAGCGACACCGGCTACGATGACAGAGATGATCAATGCAGAACATCATAAGTCAGTTGCTGGTCATGTTGCAACAGAAGACATTACTTTTGGTTACTGTACGGAAATCATGATTGGTCTCAAACAAGGTCCAACTTATGTGAAAGACTTCGACTATGAAGAGTTCCAAAATTACTTGAGTAACCTTGGGGATTCTCTCCTTGTTGTTAATGACGATGAAATTGTCAAAGTTCACGTCCACACTGAGGATCCAGGTCTTGTCATGCAAGAAGGTCTTAAATATGGGGCTCTTGTCAAAGTTAAGGTTGACAACATGCGTAACCAACACGATGCACAAGTTCAAAAAGAAGAAGCTATCCAAGCTGCACCTTCTGCTCCTAAAGACTTTGCTCTTATTGCAGTTGTTGCTGGAGATGGGCTTGCAGATATCTTCAAATCACAAGGTGTTGACTATGTGATTTCAGGTGGTCAAACAATGAACCCATCAACAGAAGACATTGTTAAGGCTATTGAGCAGGTTAATGCTAAGAATGTTATCATCTTGCCAAACAATAAAAACATCTTTATGGCAGCACAATCAGCTGCTGAAGTAGTAGATGTCAATGCGGCTGTTGTTGAAACACGTACAGTACCACAAGGCTTTACAAGTTTGCTTGCTTTTGATCCTAGCCAAAGTATCGAAGCGAACGTTGAAGCTATGACAGCTAGTCTTTCAGATGTAACAAGTGGTAGCGTGACCTTGGCGGTACGTGATACAACTATTGATGGTCTTGAGATTCATGAAAATGATATCCTTGGTATGGTAGATGGTAAGATCCTTGTATCTACACCAGATATGGACCAAGCCCTTCTTGACACTTTTGACAAGATGATTGACGAAGACAGTGAAATTGTTATGATTTACGTCGGCGAAGAAGGTAATCAAGAACAAGCTCAAGCACTTGCGGAAAAATTGGAAGAGGCTCACGAAGATATCGAAGTTGAAATCTTCCAAGGAGACCAACCAGTTTATCCATACCTCTTTAGTGTTGAATAATATTGAAATAATCATTTAGGAAGTCTTAGGGCTTCCTTTTTGTTTTGTCAGTTTTGATACGGTTGGGATATCTTTTCGGAATTACAGAAATATTCTGAAAATTCCTTGACATTACTTTCCAAAGTGGTAACATATGTTGTAAGAAATTTTATAGATTGAAGGTAACATCATGAGAAGTGATATGATCAAAGTTGGTGTTGATAAGGCACCGGCACGCGGACTTTTGTATGCGACTGGGCAAGTTAAATCTGCCAAGGATATGCAAAAGCCCTTCATTGCTATTTGTAACTCTTATATTGATATTGTTCCAGGGCATGTTCACTTGCGTGAATTAGCAGATATTGCCAAGGAAGCCATCCGTGAGGCTGGCGGTATTCCTTTTGAGTTTAATACCATTGGTGTGGACGATGGGATTGCCATGGGGCATATTGGGATGCGTTACAGTCTTCCATCTCGTGAATTGATTGCCGATTCAGCAGAAACAGTTATTAATGCCCACTGGTTTGACGGGGTTTTCTATATTCCTAACTGTGATAAGATTACGCCAGGGATGATTTTGGCAGCCATGCGTACTAATGTGCCAGCAGTATTTTGTTCTGGTGGCCCTATGAAGGGTGGCGTTGATATGACTGGTCATCAAGCGACGCTATCAAGTTTGTTTGAAGCTGTAGGTACCTATCAAGCTGGAGATATGAGCAAGGAAGAGCTCGATTATTTGGAGAAAAATGCTTGTCCAACTTGTGGTTCATGTTCAGGGATGTTTACCGCTAACTCAATGAACTGTTTGATGGAAGTTTTGGGTCTTGCCCTTCCAGGTAACGGTACTATCCTAGCCGTTTCAGATGAACGTCGTGAATTGGTTCGTCAAGCAGCCACAAAATTGATGGATAACATCAAAAATAATGTTCGCCCACGTGATATTGTGACTAAAGAAGCTATCGATGATGCTTTTGCTCTTGATATGGCCATGGGTGGTTCAACCAATACTGTCCTTCATACCCTTGCTATTGCGCGTGAGGCTGGTATTGACTATGACCTTAAGGACATTAACGAAATTGCCAAGAAGACACCTTATCTCTCTAAAATTGCCCCTTCAAGTGTTTACACTATGCATGATGTGCATGAAGCTGGTGGTGTTCCAGCCATTATCAATCAGTTGATTAAAAAAGGAGCCATCAAGGGTGATCGTATTACAGTTACTGGTAAGACTTTGAAAGAAAATGTAGCTGGTGCTGAAATCAAAAATGAAGAAATTATCCATCCAATCGAGTATCCTATTTCACCAGTTGGTGGTTTGTCTATCCTTTACGGAAATATTGCTCAGGATGGAGCTGTAATCAAGGTTGGTGGTGTAGATCCATCTGTTAAAACTTTCCGCGGTAAAGCTATTTGTTGTGATTCACAAGATCAAGCCCTTGAGTTGATTGACAATGGAACAGTTAAGAAGGGTCATGTCGTTGTCATTCGTTACGAGGGTCCTCAGGGTGGACCTGGTATGCCAGAAATGTTGGCACCAACTTCTAAGATTGTCGGACGCGGTCTTGGTAAGGATGTGGCTCTGATTACGGATGGTCGTTTCTCAGGAGCTACTCGTGGGATTGCTATTGGTCACGTTTCTCCAGAAGCAGCAGAAGGTGGTAATATCGCCCTAATCGAAGATGGCGATGAAATTGTGATTGATCTTCCAAATCGTACCCTTGATCTGCTTGTCGATGATGCAACCCTTGAAGAACGTCGCAAACATTTGAAACCTTTCAAATCAAAAATTTCAAGTGGTTGGTTGCGTCGCTATACAGCCTTTGCTAAATCAGCCAATGTCGGCGGAACTTTGATGAGTGACGAAGAATTCGAAGAACGTAAAGCAGAACGTCAAGCACAAGAAAAAAACTAAGAACATTCTTTCCGAAGAGTTTGTGATATTTTTCTCTGAAACCCTTGCAAATTTGGTTAAAAATGTTATCATAGTATACAAGGTTTTGAATTTTTAGACAATTCGAAAAAAACAACTACTAAAGGAGGTCCATGTGAAGAAAATTGAACTTGAAGAAGCACGCTCTGGTGCTGATTTGATTCTTGATACACTTCTTGAACTTGGGATTTCAACTATCTTTGGATATCCTGGCGGAGCGGTTCTTCCTTTGTATGATGCTATTTACAAAAATGACAAGATTAATCATATCTTATCTCGTCATGAGCAAGGAAGTCTGCACGAAGCTGAAGGTTATGCCAAATCAACTGGTAAACTCGGTGTTGCTCTTGTAACGAGTGGTCCTGGTGCCACTAATGCTATTACAGGGATTGCAGATGCTATGAGTGATAGCGTACCTCTCCTAGTCTTTACTGGTCAGGTAGCAACATCAGGTATTGGTAAGGATGCCTTCCAAGAGGCTGACATTGTCGGAATTACCATGCCGATTACAAAATACAATTATCAGATTCGCGATACAGCTGATATTCCTCGTATTATTAGGGAAGCGGTTCATATTGCAACAACTGGTCGTCCTGGTCCAGTTGTTATCGACCTCCCTAAAGATGTCGTAGCTAAGGAAACAGCCTTCATCAACGATCCTGAAATTAATCTTCCAAGTTACCAACCGACGCTAAGACCAAACGAAATGCAAATCAAGAAAATCTTGAAGCAGTTGGGTAAAGCTAAGAAGCCGGTTATTGTAGCTGGAGGTGGGGTGTCTTATTCTGAATCTGCTAAGGAGCTAGTTGCTTTTGCAGAACGCTACCAAATCCCAGTTGTCACAAGTCTTCTAGGACAAGGGACAATTGCTACTAGCCACCCCCTTTTCTTGGGTATGGGTGGTATGCACGGTTCATATGCAGCTAACATTGCTATGACCGATGCTGACTTTATGATTGCCATTGGTTGTCGTTTTGATGATCGTTTGACAGGTAATCCTAAAACATTTGCTAAAAATGCTAAGGTTGTCCATATCGATGTAGATCCAGCTGAGATTGGTAAAATTATTGCAGTGGACCTTCCAGTTGTTGGTGATGCCAAGCAAGCTCTTGAAATGCTCTTAGCAGAACCAGTGGTTCAGAATAACACTGAAAAATGGATTGAAAAAGTCACAAAAGACAAAGAGCGTGTACGTTCTTACGATAAGAAAGAACGTATGGTACAGCCTCAGGCAGTTATCGAGCGTATCGGTGAATTGACTAAGGGTGATGCCGTTGTTGTTACTGACGTTGGTCAACATCAAATGTGGACAGCTCAGTATTATCCATACCAAAATGAGCGTCAACTGGTGACCTCAGGTGGTCTTGGAACAATGGGATTCGGTGTCCCAGCAGCAATTGGTGCTAAAATTGCTAATCCTGATAAAGAAGTTATCCTCTTTGTTGGTGATGGTGGTTTCCAAATGACGAACCAAGAATTGGCTATCTTAAATATTTACAAGGTGCCAATCAAGGTTGTTATGTTGAACAACCACTCACTTGGTATGGTACGTCAATGGCAAGAGTCCTTCTACGAAGGGCGTACATCAGAGTCTGTCTTTGATACCCTTCCAGATTTCCAATTGATGGCTCAAGCTTACGGCATTAAGTCTTACAAGTTTGATAATCCAGAGACAATTGATCAGGATTTGGAAGTTATCAAGGAAGACGTGCCAATGTTCATCGAGGTGGATATCTCTCGTAAAGAGCATGTCTTGCCAATCGTTCCGGCTGGTAAGAGTAATCACGAAATGTTGGGGGTGAAGTTCAATGCGTAGAATGTTAACAGCTAAACTTCAGAACCGTTCGGGTGTCCTTAACCGCTTCACAGGTGTTCTTTCACGACGTCAAGTTAATATTGAAAGTATATCTGTAGGGGCTTCTGAGGATCCTAACGTTTCACGTATTACGATTATTATTGATGTGAATTCTCAAAATGAAGTGGAACAAATCATCAAACAGCTTAATCGTCAGATTGATGTGATTCGTATCCGTGATATCACGGATCAGCCACACTTGGAACGTGAAGTTATCCTAGTTAAGGTATCAGCACCAACCTCTAAGCGTGCTGAAATCTTGGCGATTATTCAACCTTTCCGTGCTTCGGTAGTTGATGTGGCACCAAGCTCTATCACTATCCAGATGACTGGTGATGCTGAAAAGAGCGAGGCGCTTCTACGAGTTATTCGTCCTTACGGAATCAAGAATATCGCTCGTACGGGTGCTACTGGATTTACCCGTGATTAAAAAATCCAACTTAAATTTGTTAACCCAGCCTTAAAAAGGCAATAAAATATTTTTTAGAAAAGAGACATATTACTATGGCAGTTCAAATGGAATATGAAAAAGACGTAAAAGTAGCAGCACTTGACGGTAAAAAAATCGCCGTTATCGGTTACGGTTCACAAGGTCATGCGCATGCACAAAACTTGCGTGATTCAGGTCACGATGTGATCATCGGTGTTCGTCCAGGTAAATCATTTGATAAAGCTAAAGAAGATGGTTTTGATACTTACACAGTAGCAGAAGCAACTAAATTGGCTGATATCATTATGGTTTTGGCACCAGATGAAATTCAAAAAGATATCTATAAAGATGAAATCGAGCCAAACTTGAGTGCAGGCAAAGCTCTTGGTTTTGCACACGGATTTAATATCCACTTCGAATTCATCAAGGTTCCTAAAGATGTTGATGTCTTTATGGTTGCTCCTAAAGGACCAGGTCACTTGGTACGCCGTACATATACAGAAGGCTTTGGTGTTCCTGCACTTTACGCAGTATACCAAGATGCTACAGGTAATGCTAAAGACATCGCTATGGACTGGGCTAAAGGTATTGGTTCTGCACGTGTTGGATTACTTGTAACAACATTTAAAGAAGAAACTGAAGAAGATTTGTTTGGTGAACAAGCGGTTCTTATGGGTGGGTTGACACACCTTATTGAAGCTGGTTTTGAAGTCTTGACTGAAGCAGGCTATGCACCACAATTAGCTTACTTTGAAGTGCTTCACGAAATGAAATTGATCGTTGACTTGATCTACGAAGGTGGATTCAAGAAAATGCGTCAATCATGTTCAAATACTGCAGAATTTGGTGACTTTGTAACTGGTCCACGTGTCATCGGTCCAGAAGTCAAAGAAAACATGAAAGCTGCCCTTGCTGATATCCAATCAGGTAAATTTGCACGTGAATTCGTTGAAGACCATGATGCTGGCTTCCCACGTTTGAAAGCTTACCGTAAAGAAGCTGAAGAGCTTGAAATTGAAAAGATTGGTGCTGAATTGCGTAAAGCAATGCCATTCGTTGGTCAAAACGACGATGACGCATTCAAAATCTATAACTAATGTGATAGTCTCAAAAACCAGTCTAGTACTGGTTTTTTTGTGTTCTGAAGAGAGTAGTTAGGAATCAATCCGACTGCTCTTTTTTGGTAAAAAAACTCACTCCATTAAGGAGTGAGAATAGCTATAAATTAGTAAGTCAAGACAAAGTTTTTCTTCTTACCACGACGGATAACTGTAATTTCATTATCAATTTTATCTGCATCTGAGAGGGTGTAATCCAAGTCTTGTACACGTTCACCGTTGATGTAGATAGCACCGTTTTGGACATCTTCACGTGCTTGGCGTTTAGAGGGTGAAATCTTAGCGTTGACGAGAAGTTCAACGATGTTCAGATTTTCATCTGCTGAGATCTCATAAGTTGGGACACCGTTAAGGGCAACTTTAAGGTCACGTGCTGAGAGAGCTTTAAGGTTACCAGCGAAGAGTTGTTCAGTGATGTGAACAGCTTGTTCGTAGGCTTCTTTACCGTGAACCAAAGTAACAACTTCACGAGCCAAAACTTTTTGTGCCAAACGTTGGTGACGAGCTTGGTCAAATTCTTTACCGATTTCTTCGATTTCTTCAAGTGACAAGAAAGTGAAAATCTTCAAGAAGCGAACAGCATCATCATCCATAACGTTGAGCCAGAATTGGTACATTTCGTAAGGTGTTGTTTTCGTAGCATCAAGCCAGACAGCGTTACCTTCAGATTTACCGAATTTTTTACCAGTTGAATCTGTGATAAGTGGAACTGTAATAACGTGTCCAGATTTATCTGCTTTACGACGCAAGAGCTCAGTACCTGCTGTCATGTTACCCCATTGGTCAGAACCACCAATTTGGAGGGTCACGCCGTACTTATCGTTGAGTTCATAGAAATCGTAACCTTGCATGATTTGGTAGGCAAACTCAGTGTAAGAGATACCTGTTTCGATACGTTTCTTAACAGATTCCTTACTCATCATGTAGTTAACTGTGAAGTATTTACCCACGTCACGCAAGAAATCGATGAAGCTGACTGAACCAAACCAATCATAGTTGTTGACCATAACGGCTTTGTTGTCACCATTTTCAAAATCAAGGAAACGAGAGAGCTGACCTTGGATTTTTTCAACCCAACCTTCAACGGTTTCTTTGGTTTGGAGGCTACGCTCAGCATCATTAAATGATGGGTCACCAATCAAACCTGTCGCACCCCCAACGAGGGCGTAAGGTTTGTGGCCAGCCAATTGAAGGCGACGACTAGTAAGGATAGCGACGAGGTGTCCAAGGTGGAGACTGTCTGCTGTTGGATCATAACCAGTGTAGAATGAGACTGGCCCTTCTTCAAAGGCTTTTACAAGGGCTTCTTCATCTGTGGTTTGAAAAATCAAGCCACGTGCTTTTAGTTCTTCAAAAATTGTCATGATATTCTCCAGTAAAGTATATTCTGCACCATTATACCAAAAGAAGCAACCCTATGCAAGCTTTGTCAAAGTTTGTTATAATAGGCTTTGAGGTATTTCTATGAATTTTGAAAAAATAATAAATTATTTTAGACGACTAGGGCAGGCTATTCGCACAAAGTTTGCTGGTTCTAGGTCTAAAAGAGGAGATAAATCTTTTAATGAAAGGAAAGCTACGACTGGATTCAAGTGGAATCGTAAGCAAGCACGGAAGTCGCCTGAGGATGGGATGACACTCTTAGACATGGGTGATGTTTTCTTAAAAACCTTAAAGCTCTTGTCTGATTTCTTTTATGTGGTTATTATCGTTCTTACCCTATTTGGTGCAGGAATTGGTTTGGGTTATCTGGGCAGTCAGATACAGTCTGTTCCATTGATTAAGGATAAAACCTTGTTGAATCAGATTGGCGAGGTTAGTTTGGTGTCTTCGATGAGTTATTCTGATTCTAAAAAGATTGCTGATATTGATACGGACCTGCTTAGAACTCCTATTGAAAGTGATGCAATTTCTAATAATGTTAAAAATGCCATTATTGCTACTGAGGATGAAAATTTCAATAAGCATAAGGGGGTTGTACCAAAAGCTGTCTTTAGAGCCTTGGTATCCTCAGTCTTGGGGGTAGGTTCCTCTAGTGGTGGTTCAACCCTAACACAGCAGTTGATAAAACAACAGGTTACAGGAGATACTCCAACATTTAAACGTAAAGCGGCAGAGATTATCTATGCACTACAACTGGAACGTCATGCTTCGAAAAATGAAATTTTAACTGATTATCTGAATGTTTCTCCTTTTGGTCGTAACAACAAGGGGAAAAATATTGCTGGTATCGAAGAGGCTGCACAAGGGATCTTTGGGGTCTCTGCTGCAGATTTGACAGTTCCTCAGGCAGCTTATCTGGCAGGTTTACCACAGAGCCCGATTGTCTATTCACCCTATACTGCGGATGGTCAACTAAAAAATGAAAAAGATCTTTCCTATGGCTTGGCACGTCAGAAAGATGTGCTCTACAATCTCTATCGAGGCGGTTACCTAGATAAGTCACAATACGAAAGTTATAAGAGTTATGACGTTACTAAAGATTTCAAGGCTGGTGAGAATCCAGATGCTGTCAGTCATGACTATTTGTACTATTCAGTCATGTCTGAAGCTCAAGATATCATGTATGATTATTTGGTGAAGCGTGACAAGGTATCAAGTCAAGATTTGAAAAATGATAAGACAAAGGAAGCCTACCGTGAGATGGCTCTCCGAGAGCTACAAACAGGTGGTTATCATGTTAAGACAACAATTGACAATGCTGTCTACCATGCGATGCAAGATACTGCGAACAAATATGGAGATCTACTTGATCAGGGTGGAAATAACGGGGTCGAAGTTGGAAATGTACTCATGGACAATGCGACTGGAGCGATTTTAGGATTTGTTGGTGGTCGTAATTATGAGAATAACCAGAATAACCATGCCTTTGATACTGCTCGTTCTCCTGGATCTTCTATTAAGCCTATTATTGCTTATGGAATTGCCATTGACCAAGGTTTAATGGGTAGCTCAAGTATCCTTTCAAATTATCCAACTAATTTTACAGGTGGGACACCGATTCTTCATGATGGCGATAAGGGAACGGCCATGATGAATTTGCAAGAGGCGCTTAATACGTCGTGGAATATTCCTGCCTTTTGGACCTATCAAATGCTTCAACATCATGATGTTGACGTTGAGGGCTATATGACCAAGATGGGATATAAGATTGCTAACTACAATATTGAGAGTCTGCCCCTTGGTGGTGGGATTGAAACTACTGTTGCTCAGCAGGTAAACGCCTATCAAATGCTTTCAAATGGCGGTGTTTATGAAAAAGGTTATATGATTGATAGTATTACTGATAGCACTGGTGAGGTTATTTATCAACATAAATCTAAAGGGGTTCAGGTCTTTACAAGGGCTACGGCTAGCATTATGGATAACTTACTTAAAGAAGTTGTGGTTAAGGGAGCGACAACCCAATTTTATTCGGAGTTGAAAAATGTCAATGGTGCAGCGGCCTCAGCTGACTGGATGGGTAAAACAGGGACAACTGATAACTTTGCTGATGCTTGGTTGGTTGTGTCGACGCCTGGCATTACCCTTGGGGGTTGGGCTGGTTATGATGACAATGCACCTACCAATTCTAAAATGGGTTACACTTACAATGCCCAATATATGGCTCGTTTGACTTCAGCCATCTATAATGCTAATCCAGGTATTTTCAAAACGGGAGATAAGTTTAATATAGATTCAAGCGCCATTAAGGCAAGTGTGCTCAAGTCGACAGGCCTTAAGCCAGCAACGGTATCGGTCAATGGCCGTAATGTCTCCGTAAGTGGTGAAATGGTTGATAGTTATTGGGCTAAAAATGGACCTGGCGATACAATCTACAAGTTTGCCATTGGTGGAACGGATAGTGACTACCAAAAAGCTTGGTCTAGTATTCTTGGAGAACATTAGGCTGTCTCAAATAATACTTGCAAAATAGTTAAAATTTAGGTACAATATAGACAAAACTATTTGTCGTCTTATTTGATTGAAATATTGTCCAATCAAGAGATACAGCAGTTAAATCAACGTTTTTTCGGTCAGATTTAGCTGCTATTTTTGTGCTTATTTTTAGGGTTTTTGGATTTTGTAATGAATATTTAAAAGTTCTAAAAATTCACATATTAAAGTTATCGCTTATCGTTAATCCGATAAGTCGATGTTAATATCTAATCACTTGTTATCGGGACAAGCAACCAAAAAAGGCAGGAGACAAATATTTAAAGTGCACGACTTGCAAAGCAGGTCTCAAATGTAGAAAAGGAGTAGAAGACTTGGCAGGACATGACGTTCAATACGGGAAGCATCGTACCCGTCGTAGTTTTTCAAGAATCAAAGAAGTTCTTGGTTTACCAAACTTGATTGAAATCCAAACGGATTCATTCAAAGAATTCTTAGATACTGGTCTTAAAGAGGTTTTTGAGGATGTACTTCCTATTTCAAACTTCACAGACACCATGGAATTGGAATTTGTTGGTTACGAATTGAAGGAACCTAAGTATACACTTGAAGAAGCTCGTATCCATGATGCATCATACTCAGCACCAATCTTTGTGACTTTCCGTCTTATTAACAAAGAAACTGGTGAAATTAAAACTCAGGAAGTCTTCTTCGGAGATTTCCCAATTATGACTGAGATGGGTACTTTTATCATCAATGGTGGTGAACGTATTATCGTTTCTCAGTTGGTGCGCTCACCTGGTGTTTACTTTAACGATAAGGTCGATAAAAACGGTAAAGTGGGTTACGGATCAACAGTTATTCCTAACCGTGGGGCATGGCTTGAGCTTGAAACTGATTCAAAAGACATCGCCTACACTCGTATCGACCGTACGCGTAAGATTCCATTTACAACGCTTGTGCGTGCACTTGGATTCTCAGGTGATGACGAAATTGTTGATATCTTTGGTGATAGCGAGTTGGTTCGTAACACTATTGAAAAAGATATCCACAAAAATCCAGCAGATTCACGTACTGATGAAGCGCTTAAAGAAATTTATGAAAGACTTCGTCCAGGTGAACCAAAAACTGCTGACAGCTCACGTAGCTTGCTTGTAGCTCGTTTCTTTGATCCACGTCGTTACGACTTGGCTGCTGTTGGTCGTTACAAACTTAACAAAAAACTTAACATCAAGACACGTCTTTTGGGACAAACAATTGCTGAAAACTTGGTAGATCCTGAAACAGGTGAAATCCTTGTTGAAGCTGGGACTGAAATGACACGTGATGTGATTGATTCAATCGCAGAACACTTGGACGGTGATTTGAACAAATTTGTATACACACCAAACGATTATGCAGTGGTTACAGAACCTGTTGTTCTTCAAAAATTCAAGGTCGTTGCACCAAATGATCCAGATCGTGTGGTTACAATTGTTGGTAATGCCAATCCAGATGATAAAGTTCGTGCTTTGACAACAGCGGATATCTTGGCTGAAATGAGCTACTTCCTCAACCTTGCTGAAGGTATCGGTAAAGTAGATGATATCGACCACCTTGGTAACCGTCGTATCCGTGCCGTTGGTGAATTGCTTGCTAACCAATTCCGTATTGGTTTGGCTCGTATGGAACGAAACGTGCGTGAACGTATGTCAGTTCAAGATAATGAAGCCTTGACACCACAACAAATCATCAATATTCGTCCTGTAACTGCAGCTGTTAAAGAATTCTTCGGTTCTTCACAGTTGTCACAGTTCATGGACCAGCACAACCCATTGTCAGAGTTGTCACACAAACGTCGTTTGTCAGCCTTGGGACCTGGTGGTTTGACACGTGACCGTGCCGGATATGAAGTTCGTGACGTGCATTACACGCACTACGGTCGTATGTGTCCAATTGAAACACCTGAAGGACCTAACATTGGTTTGATCAATAACTTGTCTACATACGGACGCCTTAACAAGTACGGTTTCATTCAAACACCATATCGTAAGGTTGACCGTGCAACTGGTAAAGTAACCAACGAAGTGGTTTGGTTGACTGCCGACGAAGAAGATGAGTACACAGTTGCTCAGGCTAACTCTAAATTGAACGAAGATGGAACATTTGCAGAAGAAATTGTCATGGGTCGTCATCAAGGTAATAACCAAGAGTACCCATCACACCTTGTAGATTTCGTGGATGTTTCTCCTAAACAGGTAGTTGCCGTTGCGACAGCATGTATTCCTTTCTTGGAAAACGATGACTCTAACCGTGCCCTCATGGGTGCCAACATGCAACGTCAGGCTGTGCCTTTGATTGATCCTAAAGCACCTTATGTTGGTACTGGTATGGAATATCAAGCTGCCCACGATTCAGGAGCTGCAGTTATTGCTCAACACGACGGTAAAGTTGTCTACTCTGATGCTGATAAAGTTGAAGTTCGTCGTGAAGATGGTTCTCTTGATGTTTATACTATTCAAAAATTCCGTCGTTCAAACTCAGGTACTGCCTATAACCAACGTACTTTGGTTAAGGTTGGCGATATTGTTGAAAAAGGTGATTTTATCGCTGACGGTCCATCTATGGAAGGTGGAGAAATGGCCCTCGGTCAAAACCCTATTGTCGCATACATGACATGGGAAGGTTACAACTTCGAGGATGCCGTTATCATGAGTGAGCGTCTTGTGAAAGATGACGTTTATACATCTGTTCACTTGGAAGAATTCGAATCAGAAACACGCGATACAAAGCTTGGGCCTGAAGAAATTACACGTGAATTGCCAAACGTTGGTGAAGAAGCCCTCAAAGACCTTGACGAAATGGGTATTATCCGTATCGGTGCTGAGGTTAAAGAAGGTGACATTCTTGTTGGTAAGGTAACACCTAAGGGTGAAAAAGACCTTTCTGCTGAAGAACGTCTTCTCCACGCTATCTTTGGTGATAAATCTCGTGAAGTACGTGATACATCACTCCGTGTACCTCACGGTGGTGATGGTGTCGTTCGTGATGTTAAAATCTTCACACGTGCAAACGGTGATGAATTGCAATCAGGTGTTAACATGCTTGTTCGTGTTTACATCGCTCAAAAACGTAAGATCAAGGTCGGAGATAAGATGGCCGGTCGTCACGGTAACAAAGGGGTTGTTTCTCGTATTGTTCCTGTTGAAGACATGCCTTACCTTCCAGACGGTACACCAGTTGATATCATGTTGAACCCTCTTGGGGTGCCATCACGTATGAACATCGGTCAGGTTATGGAACTTCACCTTGGTATGGCTGCTCGTAACTTGGGTATTCACATCGCAACACCAGTCTTTGACGGGGCAAGCTCAGAAGACCTCTGGGATACCGTGAAAGAAGCTGGTATGGATAGTGATGCTAAGACAATCCTTTACGATGGCCGTACAGGTGAACCATTTGATAACCGTGTGTCAGTCGGTGTCATGTACATGATCAAACTTCACCACATGGTTGATGATAAACTCCACGCCCGTTCAGTAGGTCCTTACTCACTCGTTACCCAACAACCTCTTGGTGGTAAAGCACAATTTGGTGGACAACGTTTCGGTGAGATGGAGGTTTGGGCCCTTGAAGCTTATGGTGCATCAAATATCCTTCAAGAAATCTTGACTTACAAGTCAGATGACGTTAACGGACGTTTGAAAGCTTATGAAGCTATCACTAAAGGTAAACCAATTCCAAAACCAGGTGTTCCAGAATCATTCCGAGTACTTGTTAAAGAATTGCAATCACTCGGTCTTGATATGCGTGTCCTTGATGAGGATGACCACGAAGTAGAATTGCGTGATCTTGATGAAGGTGAAGACGATGACGTTATGCACGTTGACGATCTTGAAAAAGCACGTGTGCAACAAGCCAAAGAAGCAGCTGAATTAGAAAAAGCTAAAGAAGAAGCTTCAGATAAAACAGAATAAATAAGCTTTAGAGAGGGAGTTCACTCTCTCTGCTAAGGTAGCTGATAAAGGTGAGAATAGCGCTGCTATTGTCAATAGAACAAAAGAAAGGTAATACTAGTGGTTGACGTAAATCGATTTAAAAGTATGCAAATCACACTAGCTTCACCAACTAAGGTCCGTTCATGGTCTTATGGTGAAGTTAAGAAACCTGAAACAATCAACTACCGTACGCTCAAACCAGAACGCGAAGGTCTCTTCGACGAAGTAATCTTTGGTCCTACTAAAGACTGGGAATGTGCGTGTGGGAAATACAAACGTATCCGTTATAAAGGTATCGTTTGTGACCGCTGTGGTGTTGAAGTAACACGTGCTAAGGTTCGTCGTGAACGTATGGGTCACATCGAGTTGAAAGCACCAGTATCACACATCTGGTACTTCAAGGGAATCCCTTCTCGTATGGGATTGACTTTGGACATGAGTCCTCGTGCGCTTGAAGAAGTTATCTACTTCGCAGCTTACGTGGTTATCGATCCAAAGGAAACACCACTTGAACCAAAATCTCTCTTGACAGAACGTGAATATCGTGAAAAATTGCAAGAGTATGGACATGGTTCATTTGTCGCTAAAATGGGTGCAGAAGCTATCCAAGACCTCTTGAAACAAGTGGATTTGGAAGCTGAAATTGCTGAACTCAAAGAAGAGTTGAAGACAGCAACTGGTCAAAAACGTGTTAAAGCTGTTCGTCGTTTGGACGTTCTTGATGCCTTCTATAAGTCTGGTAACAAACCAGAATGGATGGTTCTTAACATTTTGCCAGTATTGCCACCAGACCTTCGTCCAATGGTTCAATTGGATGGTGGACGTTTTGCGGCATCTGACTTGAACGATCTTTATCGTCGTGTTATTAACCGTAACAACCGTTTGGCTCGTTTGCTTGAATTGAATGCCCCAGGTATCATCGTGCAAAACGAAAAACGTATGTTGCAAGAAGCGGTAGATGCCCTTATCGATAATGGACGTCGTGGTCGTCCAATTACTGGACCAGGTAGTCGTCCACTTAAATCTTTGAGCCACATGCTTAAAGGTAAACAAGGTCGTTTCCGTCAAAACTTGCTTGGTAAACGTGTTGACTTCTCTGGACGTTCCGTTATCGCCGTTGGTCCAACACTTAAAATGTACCAATGTGGTGTGCCACGTTTGATGGCCATCGAACTTTTTAAACCATTTGTGATGCGTGAAATCGTTGCGCGTGAATACGCAGGTAACGTGAAAGCCGCTAAACGTATGGTTGAACGTGGTGATGAACGTATTTGGGATATTCTTGAAGATGTTATCAAGGAACACCCAGTACTTCTTAACCGCGCACCTACCCTCCACCGTTTGGGTATCCAGGCCTTTGAACCTGTCTTGATTGATGGTAAGGCCCTTCGTCTTCACCCATTGGTATGTGAGGCCTACAATGCCGACTTTGACGGTGACCAAATGGCCATCCACGTTCCATTGTCTGAAGAAGCTCAAGCTGAAGCACGTTTGCTCCTTCTTGCGGCTGAACACATCCTTAACCCTAAAGACGGTAAACCGGTCGTAACGCCATCTCAGGATATGGTTCTTGGTAACTACTACTTGACTATGGAAGAAGAAGGCCGTGAGGGTGAAGGTATGGTCTTCAAGGATATTGATGAGGCAGTTATGGCTTATCGTAATGGTTATGTTCACTTGCATAGCCGTGTCGGTATCGCAGTAGATAGCATGCCTGATAAACCTTGGAAAGAAAACCAACTTCATAAGATTTTGGTCACAACTGTTGGTAAGATTCTCTTTAACTCAATCATTCCAGCAGAAATTCCATATCTTCAAGAAACAACAAATGAGAACTTGACAGATAGTACACCAGATAAGTACTTCCTTGAACCAGGTCAAGATATCCAAACAGTTATTGATAGTTTGGAAATTAATGCACCATTCAAGAAGAAAAATCTTGGTAACATCATCGCTGAAACCTTCAAACGTCTTCGTACGACTGAAACATCAGCCTTCCTTGACCGTTTGAAAGACCTTGGTTACTACCACTCAACACTTGCTGGTTTGACAGTGGGTATCGCCGATATCCCAGTTATCGATAACAAACAAGAAATTATCGATGCTGCTCACCACCGTGTTGAAGAAATTAACAAGGCCTTCCGTCGTGGTTTGATGACAGATGATGACCGTTATGTTGCTGTTACAACAACATGGCGTGAAGCGAAAGAAGCACTTGAAAAACGTCTGATTGAAACACAAGATCCTAAGAACCCAATCGTTATGATGATGGACTCAGGAGCTCGTGGTAACATCTCTAACTTCTCTCAACTTGCCGGTATGCGTGGTTTGATGGCCGCTCCTAACGGACGTATCATGGAATTGCCTATCCTTTCAAACTTCCGTGAAGGTTTGAGCGTTTTGGAAATGTTCTTCTCTACTCACGGTGCGCGTAAAGGTATGACCGATACGGCCCTTAAGACAGCCGACTCAGGTTACCTTACTCGTCGTTTGGTTGACGTTGCCCAAGATGTTATCATTCGTGAAGATGACTGTGGAACAGACCGAGGTCTTCTTATCCGTGCGATTACTGATGGTAAAGAAGTGACGGAAACACTTGAAGAACGTCTTCAAGGTCGTTACACTAAGAAATCAGTTAAGAATCCTACAACAGGTGAAGTAATCGTAGGTCCAGATACTTTGATTACTGAAGACATGGCTGCTGCTATTGTCAATGCTGGTGTTGAAGAAGTAACTATCCGTTCAGTCTTTACATGTAACACACGTCACGGTGTTTGCCGTCACTGTTACGGTATCAACTTGGCAACAGGTGATGCGGTTGAAGTTGGTGAAGCAGTTGGTACTATCGCCGCTCAATCTATCGGGGAACCTGGTACACAGCTTACTATGCGTACCTTCCACACCGGTGGGGTAGCTTCAAACACCGATATCACACAGGGTCTTCCACGTATCCAGGAAATCTTTGAAGCACGTAACCCTAAAGGGGAAGCGGTTATCACTGAAGTTAAGGGTA
>SKER01001560.1_pt1 | contig 18278 bp, 17 predicted proteins | sample 4826961 | NCBI WGS metagenome assembly SKER01 (sample SAMN11008804, study PRJNA524170) | human gut metagenome | biome: Human fecal sample; material: Feces; isolation source: fecal sample from pouch patient p47 | host: Homo sapiens | place: Israel: Tel-Aviv | collected 2016-11-16 | reverse complement strand
GCATGGAGTATAATCATGAGCAGGTTCAACACGGTGCGTTACCTGCTTGAACGACGGCAACGTAACGGTTGGGTCCGAAAGCAAGGCGCCAAGGGGCAGGCCTTGCGCATCCGGCGATCGTCCGCCGGTTTCAAGCCCGCGCGGCGGGGTGCCGCTGGGCGCTTTTGAGGGAAGGAGCCCGTTATGATGTTCCGTCATGTCATGGTCCCCTATGATGGGTCCGATCACGCGAAGAACGCTCTGAACTACGCCAAGGACCTGGTTGCCGGCGATGCCGACGCCAAGCTGTCCGTGGTGCATGCCGTGCCGTCCAGCTACATGGGTGTGGACCGCATGGGAACGGATGGCGCGCTTGACGGCGTGCCCTACGGCATGCTGGATTACGAGGAGTATCAGGGCGTGGTCAAGCGCGTGCTCGACGAGGCGCAGAAGCGCGTTGCCGAGGATCTGGGCGATGCTCTGGCCGATCTGGGAGACCGTGCCCAGGTGGAGGCCGTTGCCGGCGCTTCTCCGGCAGATGCGCTGTCGCGTTATGCCGAGGAGCACGATTGCGACCTCATCGTCATGGGTCGTCGCGGCCTGGGCGCCATTCGCGGCATGCTGGGCAGCGTCAGCTTCGGCGTGCTGCGCGCCACCGATGTGCCGGTGCTTACGGTGAAGTAGCCTTCGCCTGTTGTTTTGGCCGATAAGCCGCCTGCAGCGCTTGCCGTTGCGGGCGGCTTTTTCGCGTTTCGAGGCGTATGGCGGGGCTCGAGCGCCTGCCCTCGAATCGGGCGCGTCTGACGTTATGGCGATACGGCATTGCTGAACCGTGCCGGGTGCCGGGGCGTTGCGGAGACGGGGCGTTGAGGCTGCATGTCGGCTTGCCTCGCGATCGGCGCTGCCGGTGCGCTAAGCCGCTTGCGTCCCCAGCGCCCAGCGCACCAGCATCTTGCCGGCGACGACGCCCAGCACGCATACGGCCAAGCTGCCGAGCGCATAGGCGCCGCCTATGGCGTATTCGCCGCGCTCGAGCAGCCCGAGCGTTTCCAGCGAGAAGGTGCTGAACGTGGTGAAGCCGCCGCACAGGCCGGTTTTCAGGAACAGCACGGCGTTTGGGGGCAGCATGCCGGGACGGATGCTGGCCGCTTCCACCACGGCGCCGATGACCACGGCGCCCGTGAAGTTGATGACGAAGGTGATGAGCGGGAATTGCCCCTGATAGGGGAGCAGCCCAAGCAGATAGCGTGCGATGGCCCCGCAAAAACCGCCTGCCCCGACGCATAATGCCGCGATCATGGCACATCCTTTCCGATGCGTGTTCTTCGGGTTCGTATTGTAGTGCAACCCGTTGCCGCGTGCGTTGGTTGCTAGACTGGACGGGAACGAAAGGAGCTGACCATGGCGGATGAGATGATGGATAAGGGCCCGGCTTCGGCGCAGATGGGATCGGCGAAGGCAGGCATCGCCCCGGCTGATGTACGTGCGGCGCATGATATGGCGGCGTTCGTGCAGGAGTGCCCGAGCATGTTCCATACGGCGGCGGCCGTGCGACGGCGTTTGGATGAGGCAGGTTTCGCCTATCTGCCCGAAAGCAAGCCGTGGGAGGTTCGGCGCGGTGGGCACTACTACACCGTGCGCAACAACTCGAGCATCATCGCGTTCAAGGTCGGCGCGAAGCTTGACGCGTATCGCTTCCAACTTACGGCGTCGCATTCCGACTCTCCGACGTACAAGGTCAAGGCGGCCCCCGAGCTTTCCGGTCCGTCGGGTTATATGCGCTTGAATGTGGAAGCATACGGCGGCGTGATGGATCACACCTGGTTCGACAGGCCCTTGTCCGTTGCCGGCCGCGTGTTGGTGCGTTCGGGTAACCGTGTGGAAAGCCGCCTGATCGCGCCCGATGCGGATCTGCTGATCATCCCTCGCGTGCCCATCCATCTTGATCGCGAGGCGAATTCCCGTTTCTCCCCGAACCGCGCCGTCGACCTGTGCCCGGTCATATCGGCGGGGGAGCTCGGGTCTGGGTCCTTCGATCGGCTGGTCGCCCAGGAGGCGGGCGTCGCGCCCGAGCAGGTGCTTGCGCGCGACCTGTTCCTGGTGAACCGCCAGCAGCCTTCCGTGTGGGGCTGGGGCAACGAGTTCATAAGCGCTCCGCGTTTGGATGACCTGGGGTGCGCATACATCTCCCTTGCCGCGTTCCTGACCGCGGGCAACGACGATGCCGTCTCGGTGTTCTGCTGCTTCGATAACGAGGAAGTGGGCTCGAACACCAAGCAAGGCGCCATGTCGACGTTTTTGCGCGATTGCCTTGAACGCGTGAACGCGGGGCTTGGGCTCACGTCCGAGCAGCTGCGGTGCGCGCTGGCTAAGAGCATGCTGGTCAGCTGCGACAACGCCCACGCCGTGCATCCGAACCATCCCGAGCTCTACGACCAGGGCAATCGTGTCATGCTCAATCGCGGCCTTGCGGTGAAGGAGGCGGCGAATCAGAAGTACTGCACTGACGCGTTCAGCCGTGCGGTGTTCTGCGCGATATGCCAGGATGCGGGCGTGTCCTTGCAGCGCTTCGCGAACAGAAGCGACATGCCGGGCGGGTCGACGTTGGGGAATCTGTCGAATATGCAGGTGAGCATGCATGCCGTCGATGTGGGCCTGCCTCAGCTGGCCATGCATTCCAGCTATGAGACTGCCGGCGTCGCCGATATCGCCTTGGGAACGGCCGCGTTGGAGGCGTTTTACAACGCCGACGTGCGCATCGAGGACGCCGATTTCGCGGAGCTGCGCCCGTAGGGGGCGTTGGATGCGTGGCCGGATCGGCGGGTTGCAAGAATGCCGATTGTAAGGTGACGGTTGCGTTAATGGACATATTGCTGCAACATGGGGTGTTGCGCACGGGCAAGACAAGCTCGCGCGCAATCACGCGATTCGCAAAACGATAGGAGTATTTTGCAGCAGACATCCGCCGGCGTCGACGCGCCTCGTGTCCATATCATCACCGATTCCGCTTCCGACCTGGTACAAGGCGAGCTTGAGGGCATAAGCGCCGTCGTGCCGCTTTCCATCGCGTTCGGCGATGAGGAGTACTTGGACGGCGTCGACCTGTCCCATCACCGGTTTTACGAGAAGCTGGTGGAATCCGACGAGCTTCCGCGCACCAGCCAGGTGACGCCGTTCACGTTCTCGCAGGTTATCGAGGGCGTGCTCGGTGCGCCCGATGCCGGCGGCTCGGACGAGGCGGTGGTCATCACGCTGTCCGCGAAGCTGTCGGGCACGCACGAGAGCGCGCTCGCCGCGGCGCAGGCGTGGGGAGGCCGCGTGCACGTGGTGGATTCCACGAACGTGACCATCGGGCAGAAGGCCCTGGCCGCCTATGCGGTGCGTTTGGCGAAGCAGGGCATGTCGGCGGCCCGGATAGCCTCCGAGCTCGACGACGCGAAGGGCCGCATCCGCTTGGTCGCGCTGCTTGATACGTTGGAGTATCTGCAAAAGGGTGGACGCATCTCCAAAACGGCGGCGTTCGCCGGCGGCGTGCTGTCCATCAAGCCCGTGGTCGCCATCCAGGACGGCGCCGTCGCGGTGCTCGGCAAGGCGCGCGGCTCGAAGAAGGGCAACAACCTGCTCATCCAGCAGGTGAAGGAGGCCGGCGGCATCGACTTCGACATGCCGTTCTTCCTGGGCTATACCGGCTTGGGCGACGATCTGGTGCGCAAGTACGTCGAGGACAGCCGCGAGCTGTGGGAGGGTCACGTGGAAAGCGTCGGCTATTCCACCGTGGGCGGCACCATCGGCACGCATGTGGGGCCGGGCGCCGTGGCGCTGGCGTTTTTCGCTAAGCAGTAGCGTCTCGGCTGCCACGCATTTTGCCCCGGCATCGTAACCGCACGGTTACGATGCCGGGGCTTTTTTATCAGCGGCAGGGCGCGGAATGCGATCGGCGATAGCCGGAACCTTTTTGCGGCCGTTTTGGTAGCATATGCCTCCATACGCGTATGACCTGCAGTTTTAGTGGCATTACCCACGATATTCCGTATGTTGTGCGAGGGGGTTGCAATGAGTCCGAGCATCGAGCAGCTTGATCGTTTCGTAAGGTCGGCGCGTGCGGGTTCCTACAGCGCTGCTGCGCAGGAGCTGTACGTTTCCCCGCAAACCGTTTCGAAATCCGTCCACGACATGGAGCACAAGCTCAACATCGTGTTGTTCGAGCCGACAGGGCGCCGTCTGCGCCCCACCGCCCGCGGCGCGCAGGTGCTCCATCGCGCCTCCGAGGTCCTCGAGGGAGTGGACGATATCCGGCGCATCTGCGGCGACGGCGGCCTGTCGAGCGCGTCGGGGGCTTCCCGTTTGCGCGTTGCGGTGGCCAGCTCCCCTTTGCGCGGCAGCGTGATGCTCGAGCGCGATTTCTGCGATTTCCGGCGCCGCTGCCCGCGTGTCGCGCTCGACGTGTCGTTCCTTTCCAGCGGTTCGTGCTTGTCAGAGCTGAGGTCCGGAGCGGTGGATGCGGCGGTGGTGCCGGGACGCCCGGGGTCCGAGGGGCTTGTGTCGGAGCGCGTGGACTCGGTCGAGTTGCGTTTGCTGGTGTCGCGCGGGCATGCGCTTGCCTCGCGCAAGGCGCTTGTCCTTGCCGACCTGGAAGGCGCCCTGCTTGCCGAGCCGTATGATTCCCGCTGGCTTAAGGCGACGGTGCTTGAGCTCCTTTCCCTGCACGGCGTGCGTCCGCGCATGGCGTCGCTGGAGATGTCGGCGGCGCGGCATCATGGCTTTCTCCATGAAGACGGAGGGGCGGTGCTTGTGATATGTGATGGCCGCTATCCCGAGCAGTTCCCGTTTGTGGAGGCGGTGCCGTTCGCGGAAGGGGAGGGCATGGAGCTGCCCACGTACCTTGCGTGGCGTCGGGAAGCGCCCGCTGCTCGGATGGCCGCTTTGGCGGAATGCTTGCGCGATTCGAGGTAACGGCCCGGGGCGGGTGCGCCGATCAGGTGCGCCCGCCCCGGGCTTTTCGCGCCCTGGAGGCATGCGGCCGCGGTGCGAACGGGAGCCGGCAAGGCGGTTACCTTGATCGCGGCGTTTCCCTTCCTTGTCGGCCATCGTGTCGGTAAACGGCCGAAACGGTCTCTTTTCCGGGTAAACAGAGCGGTTTAACGAGCAAATTACACTATCTGGGTGATGGAATAGCCCCGTCGTTTTCGATATGGTTACCGTTAGAAAGCAAGAGAGGAACGCTTAGGAAAAGGGAGGGCCTGTGAATACGAGGACGAAGCGTCGCATGATGGCGGTCACCGGCATCATCGTCATCGTGTTGGTCGTGATCTTGGCCGTCGTCGGCGGCTCCGGCGCCGCGAAGTCGGCCACGGTCGCCGACGCCGTTGCGGGGAAGTACGCGGACCAGAAAATCCAAGTGACGGGCAACGTGGTGGAGAATTCCTACGCCACGAACGACAACGTGCTGATGTTCGCGATCTACGACAAGGACGGCAACCCCGCAGAGCAGCTGAACGTGCGCTATGAAGGCGGCGTGTCGGCAACGTTCGGCAACGACGTGACCGCCATCTGCACGGGTAAAATCGCCGGCGACGGCGTGCTGCACGCCACCGAGCTGGTGACGAAGTGCCCCTCGAAGTACGAGAACGCTTCGAGCGCATTGAGCGTCTCCCGTCTGCTCGAGTACGGCGACCAGGTCGTCGACAAGCCGGTGAAGGTTTCCGGCACCGTGCAAGCGGGCTCCCTCAAGGCTGCCGGCGCGGGCGACCGCTTCGTGTTGGCAGACCCCGACTCCGGCAAGACGCTCCCCGTCGCGTTCGACGGCGCGCTGTCCGATGAGATCGCGGAAGGCAGCTCGCTCGTGATCACCGGCAGCTTGTCGGCCGATGGCAGGTTCACGGCCACCGATGTGGCGCTTGAGGGTTAGGAAGAGGTTTCTCACATGTCGACTATCGGCCTTATGGGCCTGCTGGTGGCGTTCGCCGGCGTGGCCGTATCGGTGCTGTGCCTGCTTACGGGCGCGATCTTGGGGCGCAAGGGGGAAAGCTCGCTTGGCGAGACCCTGACATGGGGCGGGCATATCGCCTCCATCCTGACCACGGTGGCGCTCACCGTATGTTGCGGCATCCTGGTGTACTGCTTCTTCGCGGGCGACTATTCCATCGAGTACGTGCTCAAGCAGCATAGCAACGCTGAGGGCACGCTCGGCTGGCTGTTCAAGCTGTCCGGCCTGTGGGCCGGCCGCGAGGGTTCGCTGCTGTTCTGGGCGTGGCTTATCAGCGTGTTCAACTCCGTGGTGGCAATCCGCGATCTGAAAAGCCCGCGCAAGCTGGATTCCATGGCCCTTATGGTGTCGCAGCTGGTGCTGGCGGCGTTCGTGGGCGTGCTGCTGTTCAGCGAGAGCAACATGCCGTTCACGGTCACGCCGCAGAAGTACTACAACGCCGACGGCTCGCTGACCAATGCCGCCAGCATGCTGGGTATGAACTCTCTGTTGGAACATTGGGCCATGGCCATCCATCCGCCCACCTTGTTCGTGGGCTATGCGGGCCTGACCATCCCGTTCGCCTACGCCATCGCCGCGCTCATCGTGAACGACCCGTCCAGGGAATGGGTGGTGCGCAGCCAGCGCTACGCCCTGTTCTCGTGGCTGTTCCTGGGCATCGGCATCGGCCTTGGCGCCGTGTGGGCCTACGTGGTGCTCGGCTGGGGCGGCTATTGGGGCTGGGACGCCGTGGAAAACGCCAGCTTGCTGTCGTGGCTGGTGGGCGTGGCGCTCATCCACAGCTTCACCGTGTACCGCCAGCGCGGAGCGTTTAAGCGTTGGAGCGTCATGTGCGCCTGCATCACGTTCGCGTTCGTCATCGTGGGCACGTTCATCTCCCGTTCGGGCCTGGTGCAGTCCGTGCACGCCTTCGAGGGCGACCCGGTGTCGCTCGTGCTGTTCGGCGCGCTCATCGTCGTGGCGCTGCTGGCCGGCGTCGTGGGCCTGGTCGTTCGCTGGAAGAGCTTCGGCCCGGCAGCCGATGGCTCCGACGAGGTGGAGAACCTGCTGTCCAAGGAAGGCGCCTACTACTTCAACAACGTCATCATGGTGGTGTTCGCCACGCTGCTGGCGTACCTGACCGTGTCCTCGGCGTTGCCTGGGTTCCTGCCGTTCGGCGGCCAGACCGTGTCCTCGGGCGCGTTCAATGCCATCGCCCGCCCGCTGGGCGTGGTGTATCTGGCCATCCTTGCGGTGTGCCCGCTGCTGGCCTGGGGCAAGACGCTGCGCTCGAAGTTCTTGAAGCAGGCGCGCATCCCCGCCATCTGCGCGCTGGTCCTGTTCGCGGTGCTGGCGGTGTATTGGGCCACGTACCTGGTGCCCAGCTACAACGACATCATCGCGGCGGGCGGCACCGCTGCCGAGGAGCTGGCAAGCGACGGCCCTGCTTGGTACTACAACGGCCTTGCGCTCGTGGGCTTCTTCGTGGCCAGCATGTTGCTGTTCAACTCGTTGTTCATGCTGGGGCGCATCGTGCGCTCGTACAAGGAGTCGCATAGCTGCGGCGCTGCGGCGGCCTTCGGCGGCTGCCTGCGCAACCACCCTGCAAGCTTCGGCGGCTTCCTGTCGCACGCGGCCATGGCCGTCATCCTGGTCGGCTTGATCGGCTCGTCGATGTACGTGACGGAGAAGGTCGCCTACATCGGCTACGACGAGGCAACCGACACCGCTTCGGAGAGCTTCCAGATCAAGGACTACACGCTTGAGTACGTGTCCAACTCCGTGACCGAGGTGAACAACGGCGACGTCATCATGTACACCGTGAACTACGATGCCTACAAGGACGGCGCCTTCATCGGCCAGGTCAGCCCGAGCGTGCAGCTGGCACAGAAGACCCAGCAGCAGAAGCTGATTGCCAGCGTCATCTCGCTGCCCACCGAGGATCTGTTCGTGGTGTACCGCGGCGTGAACAACGACGGCGCGTTCTCCATGGATGTGCGGGTCAATCCGCTCATCTCGCTGGTGTGGGCGGGCTTCGGGCTGCTCATGATCGGCGTGTGCGTGGCCACGGCGGGCCGCAGGCGCGCCAGCCGCAAGCCCACCGACGCGCAGCGTGTCGCCGCCGATGAAGCATCGGGCGAATCGGCTTCGGGCGCGGCATAGGCGCCCGAAGCCGACGCGGCCGCTCGCGCGGCGATCGTCATTTGCGTTAGACTGGCGTGCAAAGCGCTCGCACGCATCCAAGATGCAGGGGAAGGGGGGCCGATGGAGGAAACGGCTGCCATCAGGACAAGGAAGCTGTCGAAGGTGTTCGGCACGCGCAAGGCGGTGGACAAGGTGTCCATCGAGGTTCCGCAGGGGGCGTTCCTTTCCATTTTCGGCCCCAACGGCGCCGGTAAGACCACGCTGCTGCGCATGCTGTCCACGCTGACGCGCCCGACCGACGGCTCGGCGAGCCTTATGGGCATCGACTTGCGGGAAGACCCCGAAGCGGCACGCGGGCGGATCGGGCTGATCTCGCATAACGCCATGCTCTATCCCGACCTTACCGCCGAGCAGAACCTGCTTCTGTATGCGAAGCTCTACGGTTTGGCCGATCCGCAGGCGCGCGTGATGGAGCTGCTCGAGGCGGTCGAGCTGAAGCATCGCCGCCTTGACGTGGTGCGCACGTTCTCGCGCGGCATGACGCAGCGCCTGTCCATCGCCCGCGCCCTTATCCACGACCCCGACGTGGTGTTTTTGGACGAGCCGTATTCCGGCCTGGACCCGCACGCCGTGGACATCTTCGACCAGCTGATCGAGAAGCAGCGCGAGGGCCGAACCTTCGTCATGGTGAGCCATGACCTGCGCAAGGGCTTCGACATGTGCACGCATGCGCTGGTGCTGGCGCGCGGGCGCGTGGTGACGTTCGATCCGAAGGACCAGCTTGATTTCGACGAGTTCTCCGAGCTGTACCGCTCCACGGTGGGAATGGGGGTGTCGTAAATGGCGCGCAAGCCAAGCACAGGCGCCGATCGGGCGCGCGCCGGCCGGGTGGCGCTGAGCGTGCCGAGCACGTTCGCCCAGTATAAGACCCTGCTAGCCAAGGACCTGCAGCAGGAGTTCCGCACTAAGGAGATGCTCACGTCCATGGGCATCTACGCGTTGCTCGTGCTCATCGTCTACGGCGCGGCGCTCGGGCAGACGGCGCAGGCGACCGACGTGCTGCAGCTGTCCAGCGGCCTTCTGTGGGCGCTTATCGTGTTCACGTCGCTGCTGGGCCTGAACCGCTCGTTCAACCACGAGAAGGAACAGGGCTGCATGGAGGGCATCCTGCTCGTGCCCATGGACCGCAGCGTGATCTTTCTGGCGAAGGCAACCTCGAACCTGCTGTTCCTGCTGGTGGTCGAGGTGATCGCCGTGCCGCTGTTCTGGTTCTTCTTCCTGACCACCGCCCAGCCCGGTCCCGACTTCATGCTCATGGCGGTGCCGCTTGCGGTGGGCACTATAGGCATGGCGGGCATCGGCACGCTGCTGTCCACCATCACCGTGAACACGCGCGGCAAAGACGTCATGCTCGCCGTGCTGTTCGTGCCGCTGATCTTCCCGCTGCTTTACGCATGCGCGTCGGCAACCACCGCCGTGGTGGTGGGCGCCGAGGGGTATCTCGACGTGTTCGCGCAGTCGATGGCGCTTGCCGGCGGCTACGACGTCATCATGCTGCTGGTCAGCTGGGTTCTGTACGATTTCGTTATCTCCGCATAGCTTTCAACCTGCGATCTTCATAAGGAAAGGAAACCAATGACGAACAAACCGGTGAAGCTGCCCGAGGCGGGGCAGTGGCCCGATAAGGTGGCGCCGTGGGCGCTGCTGGCGGGCATCGTGCTCTCCACGCTGGGCTTTCTCATGGCGTTTCTGTACGCCGGGCCCGTCAACGGCGCCGCCGTCGACGGCGTGGAGCTGATCGGCGGGCAGATGGTGGCCAACAAGCTGCTGCTGTCCCAGAAGATCTTCTACTTCCATATGCCGGTGGCCCTGGTGTCGTTCTGCGCGCTGGCGTTCGCGTGCTATTACTCCGTGCGCTTCCTGGCTACCAAAAACCAGCGCTTCGACACGTGCGCGAAGGTATGCATGGAGATCTCGCTCGTGTTCGTCGTCTGCACCATGATCACGGGCGATCTGTGGGAGCGCTTCGAGTGGGGCGTGTGGTGGACGTGGGAGCCGCGCCTGACCACCTACCTCATCCTCATGCTCATCGTCATCGCGTACTTCGTGCTGCGCAACGCCATCGACGAGCCTGAACGTCGCGGCGTGTACGCCGCCGTCATCGGCATCATCGCCATGGTGGACGTGCCCATCTGCTTCATGGTCACGCGTCTTATCCCCTCGGGCGTGCATCCCGTGGTGCTGCGCGAGGGCGGTATGTCCGGCGATATGGGCATGACCGTGGCAGTGTGTTTGGCGGGCCTTATGCTCGTTGGGTTCGCGCTGTACCGTTTCCGCTTCCGCCAGGTCCGCCTGCAGGAGCGTCTGCAGGCCCTCAAAGACGAGGTGGAGGTTTTGGAGGAGCGTCGCTAGGCGAAAGCCGGGCGAGCCCCGTTACCCGTTAGCAAACGTTCGCGCCCCAGGGGCGCTTGATCGAAGGAGCATCCCATGAATCCCGTACTTGCCGACATCTACAGCACCGTCATCCCGTCCATGCCGTTCATCATCGCAGCCTATGCGCTTATGTGGGCCGTGCTGCTCATCTACGTGTTCGTTTCCATCAGCGGCTTGAAGAAGGCCGAGAAGCAGATCGCCGTGCTTGAAGAGGCTGTGGCGGAACTGAAGGGCGAATAGCCTGCGTGCTACAATTGCCGAAGCGAATCGACGAAGCGCCGCGTCTCGCGGCGCTTCGCGTCTATTCCCCCGAAGAAAGGTAAACCTTATATGAAGGCTATCATCCCCGCCGCCGGCCTCGGCTCGCGCTTCCTGCCGGCCACGAAGGCCCAGCCCAAGGAAATGCTTCTCGTCGTGGACCGTCCCGTCATCCAGTACATCGTGGAAGAGGGTCTGGCGTCGGCCGCCGACGAGGTGGTCATCGTGAACAGCCGCGAGAAGAAGTCCATCGAGGAGCACTTCTCGCCGAATCCCGAGCTGGCGTCCATGCTGCGCGAGCGCGGCAAGGACAAGTACGCCGACGCCGTGGAGCATGCCGGCAACCTTAACGTCAGCTACGTGTACCAGGATGAGCCGCTGGGCCTGGGCCATGCCGTGCACTGCGCTGCCGAGAAGACGGGCGACGAGCCGTTCTACGTGCTGCTCGGTGACGTCCTGGTCCCCGACAACAACATGCTGCCCGCCATGCAGAAGGTCTCCGACGAGCACAACGGCGCCTCGGTCATCGCCGTCATGCCCGTGCCCGATGACCAGGTGAACCGCTTCGGCGTCATCGCCGGCTCCGCCATCTCCGACGATGTGTGGAAGATCGACGGCCTGGTGGAGAAACCCGCGCTCGAGGATGCGCCCTCCAACCTGGCGGTGTTCGGCCGCTACCTGCTGTCCGCGCGCGTGATGGAGCTTCTGGCCGAGGCCAAGCCCACCGTCGGCGGCGAGATCCAGCTGACCGACGCGCTGGACGCGGTGCTCAAGGAGGAGGAGATGTACGCGCTCGTCATCGATCCGCAGGACGGTTTCGACACCGGCACCGTGGAAAGCTGGCTGGAGACGAACAACATCCTGTTCGAGCGCAAATACGGCAAGAAGGCCTAAGGTCTTCGGCGAAAACCTGAAACGGCTGGGCCGCCTGGTGATGCACTGGGCGGCTTTTTCGTTGTCAGGGGAGGGGCTTCGGGAAAACGTCCGAAAAAAGGAGCGGCCCCGGCAGGAAGGGGAACCTGCCGGGGCCATTAAGGAGGGGATATACGGCGCCGGTTCGTTGGCGCCGATTAACTGCTTTTAAGGAGAAAGCAGAGCGACGGAGGAAGGAGGGGAACCTTTCCGTTCGCTGATACGCAGTATAGCTATCGACGTTGAAGGCGTTATGGCAGCGGCTTGCGCATTTTGTGAAGCAGCCGGCGGTCTCGTTACAAGTTGGTGAACAACGGGGTGCGACAGGCTTATCCGATGGCAAAAGGCGGGGCTCGTCAGGGTGGGATGTCGGCGCCCTGGCAGGTAAGGCGGCTTGCGCGGATGCGGTCCGATATGCTCTTCCGCTAGCGACGTTGCGCGGAGACCGGCTTCTCAGCGACGCGGTTTCGTGCGTTGACGGTTTTCGCCCAAGAAAAGGGATGGGCCGCAAGTGAAAAGGGGGAAACTTGCGGCCCGAAAGGAGGGGAGGAACGATGCTTTAGCATCGCGATCTGCTATGGGGAGCAGACAAGCGGTGGAAAGGGGATGTCCCGCTTGCAAGGCTTACTATACCGGCCGATGTTGAAGCGGGCGTGTCCGGGGAGTGGCTTTGGGGTGATGCGCTCGTGAACGGAATGTGAATGCCCAGGAGACGCCGTTACCGTTCCGTTGCCAAGCAGATGGGAACAGGGTGGTAAAACAGCGGTTTCCCCTGATGAAAGCCAATGTTCTCTTCCTGTAACCTTATGGAGCGCGGGTGTGGGCGGCGCTTGTGTGCCTGCGATGCCCCTTTGCCTGGCTCCTTGGGCCCTTTGGTATCATGTTCAGGTCGAAAGGAAACATCCATGCCTGATATCCAGCTGCGGTTCCACCGCGATATGCTCGTGCTGTCCAGCCCCGTCGCCCCCGTGCTCGCGCGCCAAGGGTTCGAGCTCGACGGCGATGTGGAATATGCCACGCTTATGGAGCCGGAGGCCGTCGAGGACGCCCTTCGCTTGAACCTTATGGCGGGCGTGCAGTGCCTTGTAACCGAAACGTCCGGCATGACCCCGGCGCGCCTGGCGCATCGGGGCATGGCCGAGCGCCTGCCCGAGCTTGCTCGCGCCGCCGTCTCATGCGCCGCGAAGCTGCGCCCCCAGCATGTGCTGGTCGAGCTTGGGCCGTGCGGTCTGCCGCTCGATGCGTCCAGCAAAGCGTCGCTCAACGAGAACCGTGACCAGTATGCTCGCGCGGCGCGCGCCTTCGAGGGGCTTTCCCTTGACGGCTTCTTCTTGAACGGGTTCTCCAGCCCAAGCGACCTGAAGTGCGCGCTTATGGGTTTGCGCCAGGTCAGCGGCCTGCCCGTGTTCGCTTCCGTGAACGTGGGCGTCGACGGCATGCTGGCGGACGGCCGCCACGGCTTCGATGAGGCGCTCGACGTGACGGCCGAGTTCGAGGCGAGCGTGGCAGGCTTTTGCACACAGGCCCCCGTCGAGCGAGCCTGCGAGCTTGCGCGGCAGGCGGCGAAGCTGCCCTTGCCCGTGCTCGCGCAGCTCGACGTCGTGGAGCACAACCCCCGTCAGCGTCAGGCGACGCCGGAAAACCCGTACCATCGCCCCGACGTCATGATGGAGGCCGCCCAGCAGCTTCGGGCGGCCGGCGCGCAGTTCCTTCGCGCAACCGGCCAGGCCACGCCCGCCTATGCCGGCGCTCTGGTCGCGGCAACCGAAGGCCTCGATGCGCATCGACCCGACGTGGAGGCATAGCCGCTATGGCGAAGTTCGCGACGAACACGCGTCGCAGCGAACACTACGGCCAGCTGCAGCGCGTCGTCGATTCGGTGTTCGCCGACGGCGGGAAGTTCGTGCGGCGACTTGACGTGGTCGTCACGGCCGAGTCGTTCGACCTGCCCGACGACCTCGACGAGATCATCGCCTTGTTGCCGCCGGGTACTTACACGCGTCAGCGTCTGTGCGATCAGCTGAACTCGGCTATCGGCGGGCATGCCTGGGGCCAGGTGTACGGTACCGTGGAATAACGGTTCTTGCGGGGCCGCGTCCCGGTTCGGGCGCGGCCCTGCGGTTTGAAGCGGGTCATCCCGCGGAAGGGGCTTTCCTTATATGGAGGATTTCGAGCACGGCATCATATCGGCGGTGGGCAGCGCATGGCTGGGCACGCTCATAACCGCCGTAGTCATCATCGTGATCACGGCGGTGGTCGGGCATCTGCTCACGAAGTTCCTGCGCCGCGTGCTCAACTATTCCGACGAGCTGCCTTCGTCGTCGATCTTCATCAACATCGGACGCGCCATCGTGTGGGTGGTGGGCGGATCGGTGGTGCTGTCCACGTGCTTCGGCGTGGACGTGTCGGCGGCTATCGCGGCGCTGGGCATCGGAGGTATCGCCATCTCGCTGGGCTTCCAGGACACCATCTCCAACCTCATCGGCGGCGTGCAGGTCAGCTTGCTGCGCATCGTTTCGCCGGGCGACAACATCTCGGTCGGCGGTGCTGCGGGCGTTGTGAAGGACGTGAACTGGCGCCATACCACCATCACCAACTCCAAGGGCGAGATGGTGGTCATCCCCAACTCCATCATCAACAAGACGTCGCTCGTGCACCTGCCTCCTACGGGCAAGGTGACGCTGTCCCTGGTGGTGGAAGGCGGCGGCGAGGATCTTGACGAGCGGGCCGGGCGCATCGAGCAGGCGGCGCTTGCCGCGGCGCGTCGGGTGGGCGCGGTGGAGGCGGCCCCGCGCCTGTGGTTCACCGAGGTGGTCGACGTCGGTTTCGCCGGGTCGCTCATCTTCACCATGGCAAGCGGCGAGGACGCCACGCCGGCGAAGGACGCCGTGCTGCGCGCCATTGCGCCCCTGACCAGGCAATAATCGGATATCGCATATGAATGGGCCGAGGGTTTCGGAGGCGGTTGCTTCCGGGGTCCTCGGCTTTTTGCGTTTTGCGGGTTGTGCTCGCTTGCACCGGCGTGGTTCGGCGGCCTTGGCGGCATGCGGCTCCTTCCCCTGTCTACGCACGAGGCTCCCGAGCGCCTTGCTTCCCTTCGCGTTGTCCGCGCGACAGGCGCAGGTAAAGCGTTCGCCGCGAAACAAGCGCTTTGTAAAGCGCCCCGGCCCGGCTTGTAAGCCGCACGTAAAACCTTGTCACGCTTCGGTCATGGACTGCGCTTGCAGCCGTGCTTTGGCCGATGGTGCGCGTACCATCCTCACCTGCAAGCTCGTTTTGCATGAGAAGACATCCGAAGGGAGTACACGTACTATGCAGGGTTCTTACATCAGCCGCCGCAGCTTCATCGGCATCGCCGGCATGTCCGCGCTGGCCGTCGCCGGTTTCGGTCTGGCAGGTTGCTCGGGTTCCAACGGCGGCTCCGCCGAGTCCGGCAACGCCGCCTCCGGTAAGAAGGCGCTTTCCGGCACCATCACGGCGGTGGGCTCCACCGCGCTGCAGCCGCTGTGCGAGGCGGCTGCGGAGCAGTTCATGCAGGAGAACCCCGGCGTTCAGATCACCGTTCAGGGCGGCGGTTCGGGCCAGGGCATCACGCAGATCGCCCAGGGCGCGGTGCAGATCGGCAACTCCGATGTGTTCGCCGAGGCGAAGCTGAAGGATTCCTCCGACATCTCCAAGATCGCCGATAACAAGGTGTGCATCGTCGGCATGGCCCCGATCGTCAACGCTGACGTGACCATCGACGACATCAAGCTCGAGGACCTGAAGAAGATCTTCACGGGCGAGATCGCCAACTGGAGCGAGGTCGGTGGCGCCAACGCTCCGATCACGGTCATCAACCGCGCTTCCGGTTCCGGCACGCGCGCCACGTTCGAGGACGTCGTCCTAGCCGGCGCGAAGGTGCCTGATTCCTTCAAGCCGCAGGAGCAGGATTCCTCGGGCACTGCCGCCAAGATGGTCGCCAGCACCCCCGGCGCCATCTCCTACGTGGCCTTCTCCTACTTCGACAGCAGCTTCAAGGCCCTCAAGGTCGACGGCGTGGAACCGGACGCGCAAAACGTCGAGGACAACTCCTGGAAGATCTGGTCCTACGAGCACATGTACACCGCTGCCAGCCCCGATGAGGCCACGAAGGCGTTCCTCGAGTACATGATGGGCGAAGAGGTGCAGGGCGGCCTGGTGGAGCAGCAGGGCTATATCCCCATGTCCGGCATGAAGGTGGAGAAGGACGCTTCCGGGAAGGTGTCCAACAAGTAGGTTCGCCGTACCCGCATCGAGTCAACGAGTTTCGAAAGGAGACGCGCGCATATGGCCTTGATGGCGAAAGCACGCGTCGAGCGGGTCGGTCAGGGCGTCACGGGCGCGTGCATCGCGCTCGTGACGCTTCTTGTCGTCACGCTTGTCGCCATGGTCGCCGGACGCGGTATCGCAACGTTTACCGCCGACGGCATCGACCTCGGTTCGTTTTTGACGGGAACCACGTGGAACCCGCATCAGGAGGACGCGAGCGGCATGCCCACGGTGGGCGCGCTTCCCATGATCGCGGGCTCGTTCTCCGTCACGTTGCTGTCGACGTTGTTCGCGCTGCCCATTGCGTTCGGCAGCGCCATCTTCGTGGTGGAGGTGGCCCCGCGTTTCGGCCGCCGCGTGTTCCAGCCGCTTCTGGAGCTTTTGGTGGGCATCCCGTCGGTGGTTTACGGCCTTATCGGCTTGACGGTCATCGTGGCCTGGGTGCGCGATGCGGCTGCCGCCATGGGCCAGACCATCACCGGTTTCGGCATCTTCTCGAGCGCCGTGGTGCTTGCCATCATGATCTTGCCGACCATCACCAGCCTGTCCATCGACGCGTTGGCCGCCGTGCCGCACGAGTATCGCGAGGGCAGCTATGCGCTGGGATGCACGCGTTGGCAGACCATTTGGAACGTGGTGCTCAAAAGCGCTGCGCCGTCGCTGATGACGGCGGTCATCCTGGGCATGACGCGCGCCTTCGGCGAGGCATTGGCGGTGCAGATGGTCGTCGGCAACGCCATCCAGATGCCTTCCGGCCTGTTCACGCCCGCTTCCACGCTGACCAGCGTGCTGACCATGGGCATGGGCAACGAGGCCATGGGCACGGTGTACAACGACGTGCTGTGGTCGCTGGCCCTGCTGCTGTTGGCCATGTCGCTCGTGTTCATCATGATCATCCACCTCATCGGGCATAAGGGGGCGGCGAAACGTGGCTAGCTTCGATATGTCGGCGCACGTGCGCCGCATCAACCGGCAGGACCGCATCGCCACCGGCGTTCTGGTGGGCATCGCGGCCTTCGTCATGCTCATGCTCGCGGCCATCGTGATCTACATCCTGGTGGCGGGCGCGCCGAAGCTGTTCGACCTGAACTTCCTCACGGGCAAGCCCCAGCAGTTCAAGGAAGGCGGCGGCATCGGCCCCGAGCTGTTCAACAGCTTCTACCTTCTGGTCCTTACGCTGCTCATCAGCGTGCCGCTTTCCCTAGGCGCGGCCATCTTCCTGTCGCAGTATGCGCCCGACAACGCCGCCACGGCGGTTGCCAAGACCGCCATCGAGGCGCTGTCCAGCTTGCCGTCGGTGGTCGTGGGCCTGTTCGGCTTCTTGTTCTTCGTGCTGTACATGGGCTGGGGCTTCTCCATCATCGCCGGTGCGGTGGCGCTGACCATGTTCAACATCCCCATCCTGGTGCGCGTCATCCAGCAGGCGCTCGAGGACGTGCCGCGCAGCCAGCGCGATGCGGGCCTTGCGATGGGTCTGACGCGTTGGGAAACCACCATCCACGTGCTGCTTCCCGCCGCCATGCCCGCCATCGTCACCGGCGTGGTGCTCTCCGCGGGCCGCGTGTTCGGCGAGGCTGCGGCGCTGATCTTCACGGCGGGTCAGTCCGCCCCGGTGCTCGACTTCACGTGCCTGGACTTCTCCAGCCCGTCGTGCCCGTGGAACGTGTTCCGCCCGGCCGAGACCCTTGCGGTGCATATCTGGAAGATCAACAGCGAGGGCGTCGTGCCCGACCTGACGGCCATCTCCAACGGCACCGCGGCGGTGCTCATGGTGTGCATCCTGGCGTTCAATATCCTGGCACGTGTGATCGGCAAGTATCTGGAAAGGAGGCTGACCAGCGAATGAGCAGGGAAAACGAATCGGTAGGTGCTGAGGTGCCCCAGGTGGGGAGCGGTCGGCCCGACGGTGGGACGCTTCTGAGCGCGCGCGATCTGACCGTATGCTATGGAAGCAACGAGGCCCTGCATCCCACGTCGCTCGACTTCGCGGCGGGGCAGGTGACGGCGCTGATCGGCCCGTCCGGTTGCGGCAAGTCCACGTTTCTGCGCTGCCTCAACCTTATGAATCGCGAGATCCCCAAGTGCAAGATCGGCGGCGAGGTGCTCTACCACGGCCGCAACATCAACACGCGCAAGGAGAACCTGTTCGAGCTGCGCAAATCCATCGGCATGGTGTTCCAACAGCCTACGCCGTTCCGCAAGTCCATCCGCGACAACATCCTGTTCGCCCCCAAGCGTCACGGTTTGGTGAGCGGCAAGGAGGATTGCGATGCGCTGGTGGAGCAGAGCCTGCGCG
>SKER01001548.1_pt1 | contig 18361 bp, 15 predicted proteins | sample 4826961 | NCBI WGS metagenome assembly SKER01 (sample SAMN11008804, study PRJNA524170) | human gut metagenome | biome: Human fecal sample; material: Feces; isolation source: fecal sample from pouch patient p47 | host: Homo sapiens | place: Israel: Tel-Aviv | collected 2016-11-16 | reverse complement strand
ATGCTGATCCGTATTCCCCTTGGGAACGTGGATCCAATGAGATCAATAACCGGTTTCTCCGCAAGGAGATTACCAAAGGTGAAGCTATAAATAACTATAGTGGTGCTCAGATCATAGCGACTAATGATTGGATGAATCACTATCCACGAGCTATGTTTAATGGACATTCGTCAATGGATATCTATCGTAAGGCCTTTTACCAAGAGATATCACAGCTCCATCAACCAATAATCAATTGGTCAGTATTATTTATTTGAGTCCAGTGGCTAACTTATTCTTGAAATTTAGGTAGAAGTAAAAATGCGGCTTGTCCCTTATGTGTTACAAGAAGCGTCCCTAAGAGTAACTTACAGTTTCAACAAGAAGTCGAAGAATTAGTTGGCGACGAATACACATTTTTGGAGCAGTATGTTGGAGCGCATTGCAAAATTAAGTGTAGGCATAATAGATGTGGGCACGTATGGAGTACACAACCATGTAACTTCCTAACTGGCTATGGTTGTCCCAAATGCAGTCAATCACAAGGTGAGAGAACAATTTCGAAATGGCTGCGAGATCGTGATATACATTCTATACCGCAAAAGAAATTCAATGACTGCTTTGATAAATCATGCCTTCCTTTTGATTTCTATGTTCCACAGTATAATCTTGCTATCGAATATGATGGTGAACAACATTATAAGCCGGAAAAATTTTTTGGCGGAGAAGAAGCCTATAAGATTCGTCACAGACATGACCTAATCAAAAACAAATATTGTGAAGATAATAATATTAATCTATTACGTATTCCATATACGGTTACCGGGGAAGACATAGGTAAAGTAATTCAGAATAAATTAGATGAATTAACACAACTCGATAACATTGCTTAAAATTGAATAATCAGATTTTTATTTTTTAACGCAAAATAGTAAGCGCTTACTAAAAACAAGGAGGGAACTTCTAAGGAGGGCAAATAAATACTCGAAAGGAGCAATTTATTTTGTTCAAGAAGTTTCTAAAGAAGATGTTAATGGTAGCAGCAACTATCATTATGGTTGTCCCTGTATTATCAGGGGTCGCAAGTGCAGATGCCAGGTCATATGGACCTGATCTATCAAAATATCAAGGTGCTTATGCAAGTAAACCTTATGCGCGAGATCAGTTTGCAATTGCACAAGTTGGTGGATACGTAAATGGTTATTTCTATGACCAATGGACATATCCAACACAAATTAGTTCAGGTATTGCTAATGGGTTGAGAATGCACACTTATATTTGGTATCAAGTTGGTGGAAATGCTCAATTGGGGAAGCAGGTTGTAGATCATTTTCTACCAAAGATCCAAGCGCCTAAGGGGTCGATCATTGCATTAGATTATGAAGATGGAGCATCTTGGGACAAGAATGCTAACACAGAAGCTATTTTAGCTGGTATGCGTGAAATTAAGGCTGCGGGATACGAGCCGATGTATTACTCATACAAGCCATATACCCTTGCTCACGTTGACTATAATCGTATTATTGCTGAATTCCCTAACTCTGGATGGATTGCAGCATACCCAGATTACAATGTTCGTACAGAACCATACTGGGGTGTATTCCCTTCACTTCCAGGAATTAGTATCTACCAATTTACAAGCACATATCGTGCTGGCGGTTTAGACGGTAATATTTCATTAGCACCTAATGGTCGTGACATTACTATGAGCGGTTACACTAATGGTAATGCGCAGAAGCCAAAGACTGAAACTCCGGCGACTGAACAAGGTAAGCAAATTCATAAGGATACTCATAACTACACTGTAAAATCAGGTGATAGCTGGTGGGGAATCGCAAACCGCTATGGAATGGAAATGAACGCCTTAGCACAATTGAATGGCAAGACCATTAATGATGTAATTCACCCAGGACAGGTTATTCGTGTTGCTGATAAAGGTGAAGGAGCAAAGGTTTCTGAAAAAGTAAACCAAACTCCAGCACAACCTAAGCCACAAGCTCCAGCCGCTCAATACTACACGGTGCAAAGAAATGATACTTTGTCTGGTATCGCTGCTAAGTTTGGCACTAACTACCAAACCATTGCACAAATGAACGGAATTAGTAATCCTAACTGGATCTATCCAGGACAAAGATTGCGTGTAGGCGGGAACGGACAATCCGCACAAAAAGTACACTATGTAAAGAATGGTGAAACTTTGAGTGGTATCGCAGCTCAACTCGGAACGTCTGTTGCACATTTGCAATCCGTAAATCACATAGGTAACCCTAACTTGATCTTTGTTGGTCAAAGAATTGCCGCTTAGTAAAAGACGGGTTTTACCAACTTTTAAAGGTGAGCTGTTTGCTATAAACACTCATCTTTGTACATAAATATATTTATACTAATCACCAATTAGTAATTAAGGAGGAAAAAATAATTACTCATGAGGTGAAAAGAAGATATGAGATATTTAACAACATATCTTGATGACGAAATTAATTTCAAATTTGGAAATAATGGCTCAATTATTGAATTGAAAGCCGTTGATGACCATGCAGTAATGAGTTTTTCTAACGAGGAAAAATTACTGATTAGGATTAAAAATGAAGAATCTTATATTAAGACTGTTCCTGTCACAGCTAAACGTAAGATTATTCAATTACCTACTAAACTATTAAAGGATTTAACAGTAGGACAATACGATGTTGAATTATGGCAAGGTGAAGGCGACAACCAAATTATTTATCCAGACGAAGGGTTTTTGAGGCTAAAAATTCATGGTAATGCCTCTCAAATTGATGGTAGTTTAGTATCTTCAATTACTCTTGCCGATTTTGAAAATAAGTTTAATGAACTAGCTCAAAAAATTGAAGATAAATTAGAGAAACTCCCAGATATCGATGGGAAGAATATTAGTATCGATGTGAAGGTAGTTGATGGCAACCTTTGGATTAATGGCAAAGATACAGGAATTAATCTAACTGCCAAGGATGGTAGAGACGGAAGAGATGGACATACGCCAGAAATCACTGTATCAGATGCAGGTACACTTGTTGTTGATGGAATTGACACTAATAAATCTTTAGTCGGTCCTAGAGGTGAGAATGGACTTCCGGGTAAGGATGGAGTTGCTGGTCAAGATGGTAAATCTGCCTATCAAGTAGCTGTCGATAATGGGTTTGATGGGACAGAAGTCGAATGGTTACGCTCATTGCATGGAAATGATGGCCTTGATGGAAAGTCAGGTAGAGACGGACTTCCAGGACAGAGTGGTAAATCTGCCTATGAGATAGCTATCGCAAACGGGTTTATGGGAACTGAAACTGAATGGCTAGAATCCCTCAAAGGTAAGGATGGGCGAGATGGTAATGACGCTAATGTCGATTTATCTGAATTCTTAACTAAAGAAACTGCGAATTCAGAATATGCTAAAAAGAATGATGTTCCTCTTATCGTATATGATGCAGAAAACAATACTCTAACTATCAATGGTCAGAAGGTAGAAATACCTTCTCAAGTAGATTTGTCTAGTTATGTTACCAAGACTGATGCAGATAAATATGCTTTAAAATCTGATGTAAAGAATATTGTCCTTGATAAAAATGAAAGAACTTTAACTGTTGGAAAAGAATCAATTAATATTCCTAATAATATTGACCTTTCTCCTTATTACACTAAAGAAGAAATTGATAAGAAGTTAACTGACATTGCGACAAATGGAAAGGTTGACCTTACTGGTTATCTTAGACAGAGTGATTTAACGGATTACGCTAAGAAATCAGATATCCCAAGTCAACCAGACCTTACTCCATATGCTAAAAAGTCAGAGCTACCCAAGATTTCAATAGACGTTGAGAAACGAACGCTTACTTTAAACGATAGTGTTATCAATATTCCAGATAGTGTTGACTTAACTGACTATGCTAAAAAATCAGAAATTCCAAGTATCGTATTAGACACGGAAACTAATACCCTAACCATTAACGGAACAAAAGTAGTTATTCCAGGTAATGTTGACCTCACTCATTACTACACTAAAGGAGAAATTGATGAAAAAATAGCTGATATTCAATCTGGCGGAAAAATTGATTTAAGTAATTATGTCAATAAGCAAGAACTTTCTGATTATGCTAAGAAAGCAGATATTCCTGAAACGCCTGACTTAACTCCTTATGAGACTAAAGAGAATGCAGATAAGACTTATGCTACTAAGAAAGCGTTGGAAGATATTCAACTCACTCCCGGAAAAGATGGGAAGAATGGTAAGTCTGCTTATGATTTGGCGGTAGAAGCTGGTTTTGAGGGTAGCGTAGACGAATGGTTACAATCACTACATGGAGCCAATGGTAAAGATGGCCGAGACGGAGCTAATGGTCATGATGGAGCCAAAGGTCAGGACGGACAAAACGGTAAGAGTGCCTATGAGATCGCCATTGCTAATGGTTTTAAAGGAACGGAAGAAGAATGGCTCAATTCTCTTAAAGGTCGTGATGGTTCCAATGGAGCCTCTGGACGAAACGGGGCTGATGGAAAGAACGGAGTAGACGGATTAAGCGCTTATGAATTAGCTAAAAAGAACGGATTCCAAGGAACTGAGCAAGAATGGTTAGGTTCACTTAAAGGTGAACAAGGACATGATGGTATTCAGGGCCCTAAAGGAGATGCTGGTGAAAGAGGCCCACAAGGGTTCCCGGGGAAGGATGGATCAGATGGTAAGGATGGCGCTCAAGGGCCAGCTGGGGCTAACGGAAAAGATGGTCAATCCACATACCAATTATGGCTATCCAAAGGAAATACTGGTAGCGAAGAGGACTTCTTAAACTCTCTTAAGGGTGCTAAAGGAGACCAAGGTGCCCCTGGGGTTAAAGGTGATACCGGAGAAAGAGGGCCTCAAGGGGAACGTGGAGAAACTGGTTTACAAGGTCCTGCTGGTCCTAAAGGAGATATTGGTAATGTTGGCCCACAAGGCCCTAAAGGAGATAAAGGTGATACAGGTCCACAAGGACCTAAAGGGAATACAGGGGATCGAGGTCCACAAGGTGTAGCAGGAAAAGATGGTCATTCTGTTTGGTATAATAGAATGCACTATAGTCCTAACAAACAACTACAGTGGTTTACAGATTTGACTAACGCAAGTGCTTCTAACCCACCTAAAGTTAATGATATTATGATTAATGCTGACGGTAATATTGCAATGATTACTAAGGTCAATATTACTAATGATGCAAGTGAAGGTGGAGGAACGTTTGACTATGGTCCTTGGATTGGTAACATCAAGGGTCCCACTGGCCCTCAAGGTCCACAAGGATTAAATGGGCATGATGGCCTTTCGGCTTACGAAATCGCATTAAAGAACGGTTTCTCTGGAATAGAACAAGAATGGTTAGATTCGTTAAAAGGTGTACGAGGCGAGCCAGGGAAATCTGGGGTTGATGGAATCAATGGTAAGGACGGCAAGAGTGCTTATCAAGTAGCAACAGATAACGGATTTGATGGAACCGAAGCTGAGTGGCTAGCATCATTAAAAGGTAAAGACGGTATGCAGGGACCACAAGGCCCCGTTGGCCCTAAAGGAAACGACCTAGTAAATAATCCTAAAACATTATATTTTTCTGATTTTAATAATGGGGAACTGTTAGCAGATTTAGAAAATGGTAGTTATTATCTATCACTAGAAGCATCTCAAATGCCCTTAGATGCTCCACAAGGAAATAATGGCTATGCAATTTTAAATGTTACTAACGCAAATTCCTACAATGGTAAACAAGTATTAACTGATATTTCAGGTAAAAGTTGGACACGTGTTAAGGCATCTGGATTTTTCAAGCCTTGGCAAGATAACTCATTCTCTAATAAGTTGAGATTAACCTCTGATGATGGCACGAATTTCTTTTTGACTTTAAGCAACAGTGGGGAAATTAGTACACGAAAAGACCTCACAGATGTGGTTGGAAGTCCTGACTTTGACTATCAATGGGGTTACTCAGGAGATGACCTAGGTGCAGTGTTTTCAAAAGAATCCACAAAGTTTAGTGTCTGGTCTCCAATTGCTGAGTCCGTTAGTTTAGTGTTATACAAAGATTTAAATCCTGGTTCTGAAGTCGATAGAATTATTGAAATGAAACGTGGAAAGATATCCAATCCCGACAATCATCTAGTAAATAATGTTGGAGTATTCTCTGTTGAGGTTGAAGAAGACTTCTCATTAGGGAAAGCATATAAATATAGATTAACTTTTCCTAATGGAATTGTGAATGAAACTCAAGATATATATAGCACAGCGGTTACAAAGGGTGGTGACCGAAGTGTAGTTATTGACCCATCTAGTTTAGTTCCATCCAACTTTAATGTTGGATATAGCGGAAGAGCTAATCTTCCATCTGAAGTGATTGTTGGAGAAACTAGTGTTCGTGACTTCACTTTTAATGTAAATAGTGGTGTTGATGAAAATAAACGCGGAAAATATCTTGGAATGATTCAAGAAGGTACTAAGAATCCAAATAATAATAAATCGACCGGATTTGATTATATTAAAGACTTAGGATTAAACTATATCCAATTAATGCCAATATTTGATTCGTATGCGATTTCCGAAGAAAACTGGAGTAAGTATAACTGGGGATATGACCCTAAAAACTACAACGTACCAGAGACAGCGTATGCTACTGACTCATTAGACCCTAAAACACCAATTATAGAATTAAAACAGATGATTTCAAAATTTCATGAAAATAATATTGGGGTTGTGATGGATGTTGTGTTTAATCATATTGGCGGTGGAGATGCAAATAAAAGTTCATTTGGTAAAACCGTACCAGGTTATTACTTCCGACTAAATGATGATGGTAGTTTTGTAAATGGTTCATTTTGTGGTAATGATATTGCTACCGAACATGAAATGATGCGAAAGTTTATTGTTGACTCTATAAAATACTGGATTAACAATTATGGTATTGATGGTTTTAGATTTGACCTTATGGGAATCATAGATACAGATACATCTAAATTAATTGAAGATGAAGTTAAGAAAATTGATTCAAAGATTCTCTTATATGGAGAAGGTTGGAACATGCCAACTAAATTGGAAGACTCTAAAAAGACTATGCAATCAAATGCTAATCAATTTAGTAATATTGGATTCTTTAATGATAACTTTCGAGATAGTGTTGGTGGGAATAAGGATTTTACTTCTCCAGGTTTCCTATCTGGAAAGAATAATGAAGAGATGATTGTAAATAGTATGAAAGGTGGACAGTTTGGAAATAGTAAATATACCCGAGCTAGTCAAGTTGTTCAATATCTAGAGTGTCACGATGATTACACGCTTACCGATAAATTATGGAAGTATAACCCTTCAGATTCTCCAGATATTCATGGTAAACGTATATCTCTTGGTCTGGGTATGCTTTTTGCTTCGCAAGGAATAACGTTTATACAAATTGGTCAAGAATTTTGGAGAAATAAGCAGGGACTTGATAATACATTTGAATCTCCAGATTCTATAAATGATATTAATTGGGACTATATTGGTTATCATCCTGATACTATTGATTTAACTAAACAACTTATAAATCTCAAGAAAAGCAATGGTTTGTTTAGATTAGATATGTATAATTATATTAATGAACATCTTACCTTTCAGAACTATAAGAATGGCACTGGAGTAATTAGCTTTACCCTTAAAGATGATACAGCTAAATTTATACTATTTTTCAATTCATCTGGGTCCCAAATTGAGATTGGGAAAGATTCTAATTCTAATTTGAATGGAATATATACTTACAGTGATGTTGACTTCTCATATGCGGTATCGAATATATCAAATAGTATCAATGTATCTGGTGGTAAAGTTATTATTGATAATCTTGGTTTTGCAATATTTAAATTTAATTCATAGAATATAATCTTTAACCAACTAAGGCCTGCTGTACATTATGATCGACCGTTTGGACGTTTGGGATTTAATTCTAATAAAATAAATTAAACACTTAATTAAGTGGCTACTCAAGTAGTAGCCCAAGCGCTAACTTCGGTTGGACATTTACAGGCGGTTAATAGTATACGGAACGCCAATTTAATTTATGTTGGTCAAAGAATAGCATCTTAATAAAATCTTAGTTTTATAAAACGCTCAGAAGAAATTCTGGGCGTTTTTGCTTGAAAATTAAATAAAAAATTGTTACCAACAGATGCAATTCTGTGACTCACCTCTACCGTTTTTGATATAGTAACGAAAGTGAAAGGGGTTAGAAGCTTGCAGGCAAAGGAATTAAAGGAATACATACTAGCTGATACAGAAAGACTTTACATAATTTTACGCAATGCTGGATTTCATGATTTCCGGGAGCGAGCCGAAGAAATTAGGTGCGCTTTGCCTAACTACACTAATCCTACGGGTGTCATGATTAAACTAAATAATTCATTAAATACATCGTTATTTGAATTGGGGTATTCCGGGGATATTTTGGGAGCCTTAGGCGTTGTTCTTGAAAAACAATTTTATGAAGTGATGAGTTATATCCATAGCTTATTGGGATTGTCCAGCAATCATGTTGCCAACTCATTTGATCCATTGGCAACTTTAAAAAAGTTGTCGAAAAACTCTAATACTCAACATCGTCGGATAACAAATAATAAGTTATACGATAAAGGAGTTTTAAATAAATTTGTCAACGGAATTCATGCATCGGTAATTGAGGAAGGAATTTCCCCGGATATTGCCAGGCGTTTTGATGTTATGTACGACCCACACTTAGATCGAGTTGTTTTCCCACATTATGACTGGAATGAATTTGATAAAGTTGTGGGCATTCAAGGGCGCTCAACTATGTCTAAAGCCGAACTTGAATTAACGGGGACACCTAAATACCTAAATTATATTAAGGACTATTATAAATTATTAAATCTGTATGGATATAATCAGGCTCATCAAAATATCAGTGATCATAAACGGATAATCTTATTTGAGGCTGAAAAGTCAGTATTAAAGGAGTTTACTTTGAGCCGAGGAGATGGGGTGTCAGTTGCTTTAGGTGGACATTCAATTAGCGAGCAGCAAGTTGATTTTATTCTACGCAAGTTACCTGCTAATGGGGAAGTAATTCTTGCATTTGATCATGACGTAATGACTAAGGAACAAGAGGGGGAAGAATATATCTTAAATCAAGCTAAGAAGTTCTCTCCGTTCCGTAAAACAAGTTATATATTTGATAGCTACAATATTTTGGGCGAAAAAGACTCGCCAATAGATAAGGGTAAAGTGATTTGGGATCACTTATTGAAATGGAGGAAAGTTATCAGTTGAGATTAAATAAAGAACAAAGAAAAGCTTTAGAAAAGAAATACGGCGTAGATAGAATTTGGAGCTTTAGTAGGCTTCAAACATTTCACAATTGTATTCAGGAATATGTGCATTTATACCTCCGTCATGATGTGCCACGAACAGATAATGTTTACACGATTTTTGGTAGTGAGGTTCATGATATTACCGAAGGGTTAACTAAAAAAGAATTTGATTTAACTTCAGCTAAATCCTTATGGGATAACTTCGTAAAACGTTGGGAAAATGACCCCGATGGCTTAAGATTTGACACCGAGAAGATTAAACAAGGTTATATTGGAAATCTCAGTCATTACTTTACTCATACAAACATTCCGGAAGGAAGTAAATTCCACACAGAATTACCTGTTATGACAAAGGTTGGTGGGACAAAAGAGAAGCCTCATTATGTATTTGTCGGATATATCGATACTGAATACATCGACAAAGAAGGTAATGTAGTTTTAGTAGATTATAAGTCTTCTAGTAAATCTAGCTTCTCGAAATCAAAGCTGCCAGAAAAATCTATGCAATTAATGTTGTATTCCATTGGTATTCATCAACAGGAGAATGTTCCTTATGAAAAAATCAAAGCACGTTTTGACATGATGAAATATGTAACTGTCCATTATAAGCAAGAAAATGGTAAATGGAACACCAGTGTGCAAGAACGTTCGATTTGGGTTCTAAAAATGCAAAAGAAATTGGAAACCAAGTTAAAGAAATTAGGTATAGATAAAGAAAAAGCAAGAAAATTGATTCAAATTGCTTCACTTGCAAATAATATGGATAACCTTCCCAAAGAGGTTCAAGACCAATTTTATATAACTAATTATTATATTGAGTTGGATATTAATGAAAAAGACTGCAATGCTTTGTTGAGAAAGATTGAAAAACAATGTGATGAAATCACTGAGTTAGAACAATTATCACCAGATGCGCAAGATAGTTTTGCTGATGTGAATCATCATTATAATCCAGATGATTACTACGATAAAAAACTATGCGCATATCACACTTCTGCTAAGTTCTTGGAACAAGAAAAGACATTAATTGGTGAACCACAGTCAGAATTTAAGATTGAGAATAAGGATAATGGCGTTCTAGATTTATTTAAATCTGACAATAAGGAACGAACTGATGAAACTCTTATGAAAGAATTATTTGCCTAGATTAGAGGTATACACTGGAAAACAAGATAAGAGTATAAGGTGGGTAATAAATGAATAATAAAGGTTGGACTCCTCTCCATTTTCATTCGGACGAGTCAAATGGGTTACATTATTTTGAAGTATGCAACAAATATAGTGATTATATTAAATACTCTGTGGATCACGGTATTAAATCAATCGCTGTTACTAATCATGGAACAGTAGCTAATTGGATCTCACATAAACTAGAAGCTGAAAAGTCGGGTCTTAAATTTATTGCTGGTGAAGAAGCTTATGTAACCATGTCTCTAGAAGATAAGAGTCGTTATCATACAATCATTCTTGCTAAGAATTATGAAGGTGTAAAAACATTAAATCAGTTGTCTAGTGATTCTTTTAAGCCCGACCACTTCTACTATAAGCCCCGTATTACATTTAACGAGCTTAAAAACGCTGTGGAACAGGGTAACATTTATGTTACCACCGCCTGCTTGGCCTCTGGATTAGCACAATCATTTTTAAATCATGATGATGAAACGCATCAAGCATGGTTAGATTTAGCAATGAATAATAAAGAGAATGTCTTTTTAGAAGTACAGCCTCATAATGATCTTGAACAAAAAGTCTACAATCAACATTTAATAGATCTTGCTGATGAATATGACCTACACCTTATCGCAAGTAATGATATTCATGCATTAGATCCCGAATCCGATCGTATTAGAAAAGTTATTAAAGAAGGTAAAGGGTCAAAATATGACGACGAAGATAATTTTGAATTATGGTGTAAGAATTATGACGAGATGTTTAATGATTTTAAAAAACAAGGTATATTAAGTGATTCTCAGATAACTGAGTCATTAGATTTCACTAACACCGTTGCAGATAGCGTAGAGGAATTTGAATTAGACAGGAGTCATAAGTATCCTCATCTATATAAAGACCCAGAAAAAGAATTCCAAAAAGTAATTCGTGAAGGAATTCGTAGACGAGGTATAGATAAACTTTCTAAAGAACAACAAAAAATCTATGCAGAACGCATTAATCATGAGTATAAAATTTACAAAAAGAATGGATCAATTGATTATATGCTAACAGATAAAGCCATGATTGATGCTGCTAAGGAGCATGGCATTAATGTTTCATATGGACGTGGTTCAGTTTCTGGATCACTGATTGCATATCTAACGGGTAGTACTGAGATGGATTCAGTTAAGTATGGATTAAGCTTCGAACGTTTTATGAATCCTGAACGTGTATCTTTGGCTGATGTTGATCATGATTGGATGTCGGAAGATAAAGAATGGATTCAGCAATGGCTATTAACTAACGACAAATGGCACGCTGCTTCTATTTTGACATTAAACACCTATGGATTAAAAGGAGCGATTAAAGCAATTGCTGATGGTTTACCTAGATATAAAGGTAAACCTGCTTATATTCAATCCATTCGTAATCAGATAGGTGACGATGGATTTATTCCTACGGAACTATATGAAGAACACCAAGAGCTAATTGATTTAGCAAAAAGGGTAGTTGGGGTTGTGGATTCGTTTGGAAGGCACGCCGCCGGAATAGTTGTCGATACAAATACTATCGAAGACACAATGGGTACTATGCGAGTTTCTGGCTGGGACTATGCAGTCTCACAAATTACTATGCACGATATTGAATATTCTGGTTGGGTTAAATACGATGTGTTAGGACTAGATAATATAGGGCTAATTTCACGTACTGCTGAATTAGCAGGGATCCCATTCCCCACACCAGATAGTGATTTTGTTGATTTTGAAGACGAAGCCGTATGGAATTCAATGAAAGAAAACAATATTGGTGTATTTCAAATGGAAGGCGATCGTGCAGGAAAATTACTGCGTGATATGTTATCTCCAGAAACTATTCGGAATATCCACTCTAATGAAGCTGGTAAAGATGTTAAATACATGGACTTGTTAAGCTTGGTTAATGCTGCTCAAAGACCGTCAGGTGCAAGTTATGTTGATGCGGTTACTCATGGACGATTTAAAGATAATGGTCATCCAGCATTAAATAAATTTTTAGCTCCAACATTAGGACAGCTTGTTTATCAAGAACAATTGATTCAATTCTTGGTTGAATTTTGTGGTCGAAGTGCAGGTGAAGCAGACGTTCTCAGAAGGGCTGTGGGGCACAAGATTCAGTCAGTCATTGATGAAGAAGTGCCAAAGATTCATAGAGATTTTGTTCATACTATGATTGAGGAATATAACGACACGCCAGAACATGCTGAGCAAATTGCGAAAGACTTTATTCAAGTTTTCATGGACGCAGCTAATTATGGTTTCTCCATCAATCACTCAATGGCTTATTCTTATATTGGCTATATTTCAACTTGGCTTCGATACTATTATCCTCTTGAATGGTGTACGGCGGCCTTCCAAATCTGGAAGGGAAAGCAGGATAAACTTAACAAAGTAGTTAGATTTGCAGAGTCCCAACGTATAACACTTAAACATTTTAAATTCAGAAAATCAAAAAGTGACTATTATATGGACTCTCAAAACAATTCTATATATGAGGGAACTGCTAGTATTAAAGGAGTATCAAGCAATGTCGGCGATTGCCTATATTTACTACGCGATAAACAAAATAAAAACTTTGTAGATTTATTAATGGACATTTATGACAATTCACAAATAGAAGTTAAAAATGTTGGAGATAGTAGCAAGGATGGAACGTATGGAATTAAAGAACTTTACAATATGTTTACTGAAGATGAATTAAAAGAAATCGATAAGCTAGTGAAAAATAATTCACTATCGCCGATCAAACAAGAAAGTCCAGCCATTGCTGTTACGCAAAGGGATTTGCTAAACTTGATCTTGCTGAACTTCTTCTCAGAATATGGTTCGCCGAAGAGGTTAAAATCTGTTTATGAAAAGTTTCATAAAAATTACAAGCCTAAAAATAAAAGATTCGTTGGCAAAAGTAAAAAGTATCACGAATGTTTAGAATATGAAAAATCGTTAGATAATGATGACTTTCCATTAATTACTACGCTACAAAACGAATATGACTTACTAGGTAGATGCCTAACTACTAATAGTAACATTCCATCTAATTATGCTTTTATTACCAGTCTAGTAGTAAGAAGCAATAAGGTCGTTGTAGGACTGTATTCAATTAAACACGGGAAAGAAATCAAAGCGTTCGTTTCTAAAAGACTTTATAACTCAAGTAGTATCGCAAAAGGAGATCTCATCAAAGTTGGTGATACTTCAGCTAGACCGAAGACAATTATGCAAGACGGTAAATGGGTGAAAAGTAGGACTGACAAGGACTTATGGATCGACGGTTTCGAACATGTTAACAAGGCTAATTAATACCGTGGGAGGTTAATTAGTTCTTATTGGTGTGCGGATGGAAGCTGCTAAACACATGAATCCCAAATAATAAAAACAGGAGCGCCTCTCTTCCATAGTATAAAAATGCTATGTCTTCCCAAGAGAGGCAATTTATAATGAAGACTTTCCAGGTTACTATTACTAATGAATGGTTTAACACAAACGAAGAATTAATTGCAGTTGTACAACAGCTATATGATTTGCGTACAGCTTTACTTAAAACAAAATCATTGGAGGGCTACAAAGCTTACTGTAATTGCTACGCTAAGATGAACGCTCTATTGCGCAAGATAACTAAGACTGAAACAGCTAATGTGATGCTATGTAAGGTTGAACGTGGTGTTTGCTGGATCTTAGAACTTGATTATCTTGAAGATGGCGATTCTCCAATTGAAATCTATGGTTGGCCGTCTATAGAAGAATTAAACGAAGAAGGCTTAGATACTCTCAAGGGAGAAAACATTACAGTAGTTCGCCTAGATGAAGAACTAGAAGATAATGATGAAGAGGGCTTTATTGAAGAATTAGTGGACGAATTTGAATAAATAAGGTGGACTTATAATAAATATGTTAGAAACAATCATTAATGACTTAAAAGTAATTATTGATGAAATTAGTGCGGAGAGCTCTAACAACAATAAAATTACTATCTTAAAGAAGAATGCGGATAATGAAGAATTCAAAAAACTATTAAAGTTTGTCTATGACGACTTTATTCGTACAGGGTTATCAGTAAAGACGTTGAACGAGACACCAAGATCAAGCGTTGTGGCTACAGATTACATTGGTGAATATACTCTCGAGGGTTTGATGGATTACGTAAAGGAACATAATACCGGAACCTTGTCTACTGTGTACTTAATTCAAGACTTTGCCTCATTATTTGATGATGATACTAAGCAGTTTATTTATCAAATCTTTGGTAAAGAATTGAAGATTGGTATCACGGCTAAGACAATTAATAAAGCTTTGGGTAAAGGATTTATTCGTGAATTCAGCGTCCAACTAGCTCATCCTTACCATAAATACACAGATAAAGTTCCAGGAAGCGAGTTTACCCTAACTCAGAAGTTAGACGGCCATAGATCTGTATTTATTGTAAAAAATGGCAAAGGGCAATTTTATACTCGTAAAGGGCTCCCCATTAGTGGATTGGATATCCAGGCAGAAGAAGCCATGAAATTAGCGTATATTCTTGGTAATCATGGAGCCGAAGACTTTGTCCTTGACGGAGAATTATTATTAGCTAATGAAGATAATTTAGAGACTAAGGACTTATTCCGAGCTACATCACGTATTTTACGAAGTGAGACAGTGGACAAGAGCAATATTCAATATAATATTTTTGATGCGCTTCCAACCAAGGAATTTGAGGCTGGAAAGTCCAAAGACACGTTCGAAGTGCGTAAAAACTTTTTAACAATGTTCTTTGAGGGTATGGAATATGATGATCCGAAAACATTCCGACACTTACACTTAGTCAAAAACCTTTACCAGGGTTCCGATATTTCAATGATTAAGCAATTACAACACGACCTAGTAGAGCCAAATGGTTGGGAAGGACTTATGCTTAATCTTAATAATGAATATTATGTAACCAAACGAACAAGTGGATTGCTTAAAATTAAGGAGTTCTTTGATGCTGATGTCCTGGTAAAGGATGTCTTTGAGGGAACTGGCAAGCTCAAAGGAACCCTTGGCGGAATTATCATTGATTACAAAGGATATGAGATTCGTGTCGGTTCTGGATTTACGGACACTGATAGAGAATACTATTGGAATAATCCAGATGAGATTATTGGCAAGATAGTTGATATTAGCTATTTTGAAGAGACACATAATCAAAACAACAATGATATCAGTTTGCGCTTCCCAGTATTCATTGAAAAAAGAATTGATAAGACATTTGACGATGTTTCATATGAAGTTTAGAAGAAACAAAAAACTTTTTCAAAAAAACGTTACTGATAGGTGCAAATCTGTGACTTGCCTATTCTGAATTTTATATAATGACTGAGCATTGAGATATGAATTCTTAATGCTCTTTATTTTATGTTTAATCACAACGAAAATACTAAAATAAATCAATTGTGACTTGAAAATTAATACATAGAACGAAAGGAATGTCTTACATAGCGAAGAATAAAGCAGGAACATGGTTTGGACAAAAAATAGAAAAAGATGGCTATAAGTTTGACTCAATTAAAGAATATAACTTTTACGAAAATTTTGTTAAGCCATCTGGATTAAAGTTCGAGGTGCATAAAGGATTTAAGTTGCATCCTATTATCGAACTACAAAATGGTGATTTAAGACTTAGGTCTAGTATTTATACACCAGACTTTGTTCTTTACAACAAAGACGGTGGAATGAAGCATGTAATTGATATTAAATCAGGATTCACTCAATTCGCCATTGATTCTGCCGCAGCATTAAGATTCAAATTATTTGCTGATAAATACAAAGTCCCTGTTGAAGTTATTGTTCCAAGAGTTCATGACTTTCGAGTGAAGATCATGGGGACTACGAAGAAATTTGACCCACTTATTAGAGAAGATTTGACGTATGACACATCTGAATTAGTAAAGGAAGCTTTTTCGAATTTGAAGGATTGAGTTAATTATGGTTTACAACATTTGGAAAGATCCCGAAGAGGACATGGAAAGAACAGCGATAGATCACTACTTCGATGATTTGGTGGGCAATGGCGTTATGCGTGATTATCATGACCTTATTATCGAAGGACTTATATCACAGGAAGCTATAAAGATTCCACTTATGAAAGAGTTACAAAAATCATACGATGTGGACATGAATAATGTTGGAAATATCAATTACTTTCAACAACAATTCACGGAAAGGATGAAACAATTTGGCTTCAATTTGGGAAAAGACATTCGGTAAACGAAATGCTAAGAAAAATGTTACCCGAGAATTGTCTGAAAAGATTATTGAATACAAAAATGCCTATGGCTACGAAACAATTACAGAAGCAGTGGTTCAAGTGGGTAATTCATACGAATTTGCTAAAGATATGGATCACGCAGCGCCAATTTACGCAGTATGGAGAAAAGCCAAGGAATTAAATGTACTTGATGTGGCTGTTATGAGAGCCATTGCTGAACAGGATAAATATGAAGATGAATCTGATTCTAATGATAATAGTGACGATCATTCAGGTCTGGTTTTGGCGGGAATTTAGTTAGTAGGAGGAATGTATGGATAATTACAAGGAATACATGGATGAGAAATATCCGGGACTATATAAGGCTATCAAAATTTATAATCGGTCAGCCTCTTCATTTCGTATGGCTATTTTCCTTAGAGGGGATAGGCTAGAGCGAGGTTCGTTTGAACAACGGCTTTCGGTGCAAAACTCTGGAGTAATCACTAATGAAGATTCGATATTACTTCTTAGTTTTGGAGATGGGGACGAAAACATCCAATTGTCTCTCCAGATTCTGCCATATGGAATCAATACGATTCATAGAACGATTGTTACAAGCCGATTAATCGCTTGGTTAAAGCTTTTTCAGAATCTTCTTGCAAAAGGACGATATCCAGATTACGTAAATGTAGACTATGACAAAGAAGCTACAAATCTATTGAAACAAGATTTGTAAAAGGTGGATTTTATTGAAAGATTGGTTAAAGAAAAACAAATATAAAATTATCATTTTACCTGCGGTTTTATTAGCTGGGATCTTCGTTGGTGGTTGCACTAATAAGACAGTATATGCAGATGAAGACTCACCATTAAAGTCAATTGGTGGTTGGGCGTTTATTTACCGTTCAGGACTAGCTGTAGATAAAGAAACCCATGTTCAATACATTGTAGTAAAGAATGGTGATGGTATCTCTGTTACTCCACGGTTAAACGCAAATGGAAAGCCAATGACAAAATAAATTTTAAGGAGAATTTAACTATATGACAGGATTAAAAGCACAAATTAAGAAATACTTACGTAGCAACGGAATTAACATGATTACTAATGAACAAGGTCGTTCAATTCGTTTAGGTAATGCTAAGACGCAAGACTTATTAAAGGTTGCTATCAAGCATGGTTTCTAAAACTTTAACTAAAGAGAAGAAAATTGAAAATACGCATACATTAACAGCAACAAATTGTCCTTATTGTCATAAGTCAGATCCAATTTATACCTTTACAGATAATTGGAATTCGACACTCGCTACAAAGCATATTGTGTTGAGTCACTCTTGTATAAATGAGGAAGATGATATTTTTGAAATTTGTCCCGATTATGGGAATAAGGTCGGTGTACTTGTAGAATTTAATTTTTGTCCTATGTGTGGAAGAGATTTGAAGGGGTGGAAGAATGACTAACGAAGAATTTATTGCAGTAGCAAAGGCGAAAGTCTTTGAGAACTATAGGGATAGAATCATAGCTAATTTTGAGACATTTCCTCACTCAGTAAAAATTTTTGTTACCTAAATTTCAAGAATAAGTTAGCCACTGGACTCAAATAAATAATACTGACCAATTGATTATTGGTTGATGGAGCTGTGATATCTCTTGGTAGAAGG
>SKER01001545.1_pt1 | contig 18375 bp, 15 predicted proteins | sample 4826961 | NCBI WGS metagenome assembly SKER01 (sample SAMN11008804, study PRJNA524170) | human gut metagenome | biome: Human fecal sample; material: Feces; isolation source: fecal sample from pouch patient p47 | host: Homo sapiens | place: Israel: Tel-Aviv | collected 2016-11-16 | reverse complement strand
ACATAGGCATCGCCCAGGTGTGCCGTCACCAGCGCGCGCACCATAGACGCCATCTGCGGCAAATCCGCCTTCTCCAATTTCCCCGCGCACCCCCGCAGCTTTTCGTCATCAAGCCGATACCCGTCGCTCTCGACCCCCGAATAGACCTCCGCCGCCTCGAACGAGAGGACCTCGCGTACCTCGCGGTCAACCGAAGGGGCCAAGTCGAGCGCCTGGCTCAAAAGACGATAGTCCGACGCAGTAATCTCATGCTCAAAAGAGGCCAAAGCGACCTCCACAACGCCATCTAAATCGGCATCCCCCAGAATAAACGCGTAATTGATGCGCCCCTCGACCTCTTCGCGCCGAATGAATCGCGGCACGCCAAGCCACGATGTGTACGCTCCATCGAGGGTCCTGGAAATCACAAAGAGGTCGAAGCTCGACCCTGTTCGAGGATTGTCGACACGCCAAAGAACAAGGTTTCCCAAGGCGGCCTGCGCCGCCGCTAGGGGCAAGGAGCCGTTTGCGCAGCGCTGCGCAGCAACGGCAAGGTCCGCCATGATGGCAGCGGACGCCCAAAACCCCATGCTTTCCTCGAACTCCTCGCCTTCTACCAGCTCGCCGCCGTCTAAAGAGCGGGCATACGGAAAACGCGCGCAAAGCGGTCCATGCTCCAAGGCAAACTCGACGAGCCTCTCGACAGAAACCCTCAGCTGATACCCAGCGTCCGCAGGGGCCTCCTCACCCCACTGAGAAGGAAGTCTTCCGCGCACCGTAGTGCACGCGGAAAGGTCCACGAGCGTCATGGCCGCACGCCCGCGAGCCGTTGCCTCCACAAAGGGCGATCCATCGCGCCCTGCCCCCGTAGGCGCCGCGGGGCTAAACCTCAGCCCCCTCATATGAAAAGAGTCGCCCGGCCCGCCCTCGACATAAATAGGCTGCACCGCTGCCGCAGGCACACTTCCATCCGTCTTGCGAATCTGAGCAAATGCATCGCGCCCCACGTACGTCCTCCGATTTTTATACTGGTTCAAAAACACTATTATTGCGTTCACGTTTATTTTGAATTGTTATCAGCCAAAACCACTCGGCCGCTTTCGAAAAAGAACTCGTGAAAGCGCGCTCGACGCACAAGCACGATGCAGATCGAAAAAAAGAAAGGACAGCCTCATGCGGTGCCCTCAGTGCAATTGTGAAAATCCCGACGGGGCCAAATTCTGCACCACCTGCGGAGCCCCCTTTATGAATGAGAGGGTAGCGCCCAGCGGCAGTGACACCAATCCCGCCAGCTCGCCCGCCCCGACGGAAGTACGCCCCGCCGTATCAGACGACGCTTCTCAACAGTCTGCCGGAGACATCCAAAACCAAACCCAGCAAGCGCGCAAGAAGAGCCGCCGCAAAATTCCCATGGTATTGTTCATCGTCCTTGTGATCCTCGCCCTTGCCGCCACCGCTTTTGGCGCCTACTACGTCTACACCCAGATCCTGCATCCACAGCAGGAACAGGTCGAACAACCCAAGCAAAAGGGTAAGGACAAGCCCAACGACAAGAAGTCCAAGCAGGAGGGCAAAAGCGAGAGCAACGACGCCGAAAAGCAAAACGCACAAAAGCAAAACGCACGCCAGAAGGCCATCGACAACGCAAAAGCCGCGGGCAAGACAGTCCTTCCAGGCACGATTCGCATCTTTGAGACCGACGCCCAAATGACAGACTTCCAGGGAATCCAGAACCCCAATGCAGGGGGCTATGAGTGCGGCCCCTATGCAGTCTTCGCGTTTGATTCGACGGCTTATGTGACCGCAGGCCACGGGGACGGAAGCCCGGGATCGTCCAGCGAATCCGCAAGCATGGTTTTGCTTGCCCAAGGTTCCGATGTCGACGCATGGACCTCATACGACGGCAAGCACGTCACCTGCGCATTGGGGGCCATGTGGTGGCCCTCCGATACGGGCCTTCCCCTGGGCGAGCCGCGCGCCCTGAGAGACGTCCAGGTTCTTCTCGACGACGGCGAGGAATTCTCCAACGTAAGCAACTCGCAAAGTAGCGAAACCAGCACGTCGGCCAGCTCTAGCAGCGCAGGCGACTACATCCTGCCCGATTCATCCACGCGCCTCTACAGCGCCAGCGAGCTGCAGTCGTACTCCCAGTACGAGCTGATGCTCGCCCGCAACGAGATCTATGCACGCCATGGCCGTGGCTTTAACGACCAGGAGATTCGCCAGTACTTCCAGAGCAAGAGCTGGTACCAGCAAAGATACACTGCCGAGGAATTCGACTCGCTGCCGAACAGCCCCCTAACCTCCATCGAGCAACAAAACATCAAGACCATCTACGACGTGGAGCATAGCAAGTAGCACCCCGCCGCAAAGCACGCGAGCGCCCTGGCAGGATCAGGCATCCTACCAGGGCGCTTTTCTTTTCATTCTACAAAATGTAACAAAATAAACCCGTGGACTTTTGTCATGAAATTAGAACGCCGTAATGGTAAACGTTCGCCTGTCGGTGGCGCTGGGGGCGAGCAACGTGATGCCCTCCTTGTGCTCCAGCACGTCATCCTCGGTAGTCAACGTGGCGTGACCCGTCCAAGGCTCGATAGCCACAAACGGTGCGTCAGGAGCCATCGACCATACGCCCAGATAATCGAATCCCGGGAAGTCGACGCGCATGCCATGGCCGCTGCGGCGACCGGTAAGCGACACGGTATTGCCCGGCACGTGGCTAAACACCATGGTGTCGTAATCAAAGCAACTGCGCGTGAGCGGCAAGGTGTCGCCGCCATCGAGCACGACGAAGGTATCGGTTGGATCGGCCAGGCCGCCTTCCACAATCTTGGGGCATTCGGCGTGCCAGGGCTCGGCAAACGTAAAGTCATACTCGTCGAAGGCCTCGTCCGTTCCCTTGACGGGGATATTAAACGCTGGATGACCGCCAACAGAAAACGGTAGCGTCACCGACCCTGTATTGGTAACCGAGAACGTCTGCGCGAGCGTCGCCTCGCCCACAAGGGCATAGGTCATGTTAAGACGGAAAGCATACGGATACTGCTCGCGCGTCTCGGAAGAATCGCACAGCTCAAACGTCACCGACGTTCCATCGGCTGCAACGTCCACCACGCGGTGCTCGTAATTGCGCGCCACGCCGTGTTGCTTCATGTGGCACGGCCCCTGCTCGGACATCACCTCGCCATTACGGATATTGCCCACGATGGGAAACAGGATGGGAGAGGTGCGCCCCCACCAGCGCTCATCGCGCTGCCAGAGATACTCACGACCATCAAAACGCATGCTCAAAAGCTGTGCGCCCATAGTGTCGACCTGAGCCGTACAGGTATCGTTTTTAATCGTGACGATTGCCATAGCCGTCCTTTCGCCCGGTCGCTACTTGGCTTTAATCTGACTGACAATGTTGTTTTGGAAGAACGTGTCCTGGGCAAAGATCAAGTCATCCGCGTCGGCGTCATCGTCCTTCATGGCAGCAAGGACGTCGTCATAGTGGACCGCGCCACCCGTCTGCAGGTCCACGAGCTCGCGCGCCTCGTCGTACGTGTAGTAGTCGTCCGGATTGGTCGAATTTGTAATGTTGGCATATGCGATGATATACGAGTAGCGGTCGCACCAAACGTGCGCATAGCGGCCATTGGAAAGGCTTGCGTAACCCATCTGGGAAGTGCCGATGTCTCCCATGGGGCCGTCACCTTGGGTGTCAACGAATATCGAGCATATCTCGCGCTTGGGGTAATTCTTGGAGTACACAACCACGGAATCCCCCTCGTACTTAACGGTCACGCGACCATCCCAATAAGAAGGCAGCTCGAGGGTATAGTCTGCGGTAGTAATGGTACGTGCAGCCTTGGCGTCGGCCTCCTTCTTGGCAGCAACGGCATCGTCACGGCGCTTGGTCGCAGCCGCCTTGAGCGCATCGGCATCGGGGGCGCCGTCGGTTGTATCCTTCGAAGCATACTCGTATGCCTTGTTAATCTGCTCGTCCGTCACCTCGAGGGCGTCGATGGGGGTGAGCTCAAAGCCACCCCTACCTGTAGCATCGATCTCGGAGCCCTCCTCATCCTTCGCGGTAAACGAGACCTCTACCTGCGTGTTCGAGACGTTGAAAACGGTGCCGTCGGCGGCGATGGGCGAAGCGGGCACCGAGAGCACATAGTTGCCCTGGCGCAGATTGATGCCGCGGCCATCGGAGGTGGCGTACTGGACCTCGTCGACCTTCTCACCCTTAGAGTCGGTTCCTTCGACGTGCACCGGCAGGCGCGAGGCCCCGGCCGAGGTATCCCAGCCGTCCCCACTCACCTTGATAACGACCACGTGCTCCGCCTTGGCGATAGCCTCGTCCTTTTCCCGTTGCGCCTGCTCGGCAGCCACCTGCTGCTGATGCTGATAGTTGATAAACGCCCAGGTGCCGCCGCCAACCACGGCGATTGCGACAATAACGCCCGCCACGATAGCGGCAATCTTGCGAGGGTCCTTCTTCTTGGGCGCATTCGCGCCGGCACGCGCCTTATCGGCAAGGGACTCGGGCGAAACCAGGCCGCCGCCCTCGCCCGAAGCGGGAACAGGCTTGGGCATCAATGCGGTTTTATCAACAGGAACAGGGCCCGCCATGCCAAGGTCCGGCGTCACGACGTTGAGCGATTCATGGGCAGCAGCCGCATCGGCACGGTATTGCTCGGCATCTGCATCGGGCTGCTCAAAGGTCAAGGCACGCGTCTCGATTTCGTCCTCTGCCTGAGAGACGCCTGAGGCATCGAGCTTCGATCCGCACTGCGTGCAGAACTCGGCGCCATCCATCAGCGGTGCGTCGCAATGCGGACAAGCCGGATCGGGCACAGACTCCGGCTCGGACCCAACCGCAGTCGTGAGCGCGGCGTCATCGCCTGCCTCGAGACGCGCCCCGCACATGGTGCAGAACTCAGCGTCTGCCGGAATGTCGTTGCCGCAATGCGGACAGACGCGGGCGGAGGGGCGCTGCATTGACGACATGGCAAAGGTATCGACCTTTGCTCCGCATTCGGTGCAAAACATCGAGTCGTCAGCGATTTCGCTATGGCAATGAGTACAAATCATGAACGCATCCCAACCTGGGTGTTTTCCATATGGACAAAGTATAAGCCCCCGAATGGGATGCGCTCGTCACCATTTACAGAGCAACGGGGATCTGAATGCAGCAAAAATCTTCCTGATGCTCCTCGTTATATGAGGTGGCATCCATATAACTAAACCCGTGGGCTTTTGTCATGTTTATCGTCTGCGACATCGATCGAATGTCTACGCCAAGCGGGACAAGACCGAGCATGGTCTTGTCCCGCTTTTTGCTGCGCATGGTTTGACATAGACCACGCGTCCCATCACCATACCCATGGACAACACGTGTGAGAGGAACCACCCATGGCAGCAGCTCAGCCGCAAAAAATCAGGATGATCGCCGGTCTTGGCAACCCGGGCGAGGAGTATGCGCAAACGCGCCACAACGCTGGATTCAAAGCGATTGACGAGCTCGCTCGTCAGGCAAACGTGACGTACTGGAAAAACCAGGCCGGAGCCGAAGTCGCCTCCATCAAGGTTAACGATGCCGAGGCTGAGGGCGGCAAGCGCGAAGTGATCCTGGTAAAGCCCCATTCGTACATGAATACGAGCGGTGGCCCCATCTCCAAACTCTGCGCACAGTACAAGGTGAGTGTCGAAGAGCTGCTGGTAATCCATGACGAGCTGGACATCCCCGCAGGCGACGTGCGCATCAAAGTGGGTGGCGGGCATGCCGGTCACAACGGCCTGCGCTCGATTATCGACAAGATGGGCAGCCGCGACTTCAGCCGCGTGCGTGTGGGCATTGGCAACCCTCCGGGACGCATGCCGGTGGCAGATTTCGTGCTCAAGCAACTGCGCTCCCGCGAGGCGGAGGATTTTGACGAGACCACGGTTCGCGCCGCCGAGGCCGCGGCAACCGCGCTCACCCGCGGCGTGATCTTTGCGCGCGACCACGTGAACGGCGCCGCCGCCAGCAACGGAAAGCACTAGGCAACCTCCACGCTCGGTCTTCTGCACAGTCGTCATCATCTTCTTTTGTTATCCTTGTATAACTTTCTCGGTTGAAAGGTCTCCTTCTCAAGTATTATTAGTTAGTCTCTACTAACTAATATCGAAACAGGAGAAGGAGTTCTATGAAAGCACCATCGAAGCGCTTGTCGGGAGTACTTGCGGCAGGAGCCGTCGCCCTTGCCGTTGTGAGCGGAACCGCAGGCGCAGCGCTCGTCCTCCCTACACCCGCCTTTGCGGCAACGACCTCAGCAAGCGAGCTTGTTGTCAATGACAATTACCCCTCCCTTTACGGCTGGATCAACAACAAGCTCAACGACGCAACGAGCATCAAGATCTCGACGAGCGCTTGCGGCGTCTCGGACAATGGCAACGGCACGACCGTCATCCCGACCCAGGTTAAAAGCATGACCGGCTGGCAGCAGTCTTTTTGGGAGAGCGAGGGCAAGGCGTATGATCGCCAGCTTGGCTATGCAAGCAGCTACGAGACTCTCACCTTTGCCTCCGGCTCCACCACGACGCTCGACCATCTGACGCTCAAGCTTCTCGATGATCACCTGGTTATCCCCGCAGGCGCAAACATCACATTCAAAAACTGCACGTTCACCGGCCGCGTTAAGATCGAGACGGGCGGCAAGGCGACCTTTGAGAACTGCACGTTCAAAACGGCGACCATCCTGAATAATGGCCAGGCAAGCTATACCGGAACGACAAAGGAACCCGTCAACAAAGGCAAAGCCCAGAGCAGCTTTGAGGACCTCGGCATCGTTGCGAGCAAAACCACCCTCAACGACGCCGTGCACGGCCACGCGTTCCAGGACAAGGTTAAGCTCACGCTGAGCGGAACCAATGCAAAGAAGGCCACGATCAGCGCCAGCATCGACCAGGCCGATTCGGGGCTCACCGCCTCTGTAGACGGCGGCACGGTCACGATTTCCGGTACACCCGCGACATTCGGAACCTACACCGCCACCATCACCGCTACCGCCCTGGATGAATCCGGGAACGGTACGCAAAGCAAATCCGTAACCGCAAGCATCACGGTGCACCAGGATTACACCTTTACGGTGGAAGGAACCCTTGACGCCGTTCGCACGGGACAGGGCGACTACCAGGACAGCTCGAACCACGAACTCACCGTCTATGTCACCGACGAGGCCGGCAACAAGCAAAGTTACTTCGACTTCTCGTCCACAACAGAGGGCAAGGCATATTCCCTCAAGCCCCAAATCTCGCCCGAAGGCGCAGGTCTTTCTGCCGCGCTTTTCAACGCCGGCGGCAAGGCGACCGTCACGCTTTCCGGCACGGCGGGAGCCGCGGGCACCTACCAGGTTGGTGCCGCGGCAACGCTCGGAGACTACACCTTTGACACGAATACGGTTGAGCTGCGCATCTATAGCGGAAACGAAACGCTCGCAAGCCAGATTGCCGCGCTCTCTGGTAACCCTGACAGCTGGGATATGGAGCCCTACGAGATCGACCGGAGCGATAACGCGACGATTCCCACATGGCTGCACCACATCTACGGCTCCCACACAAGCGGCCTATACGGACAGATCGGCAACGCAACCGATGCCGCGGCAAGCGATACCCTCACAATCCCCGCTGGGGCCGACGTCACGCTCGAGAACATCAAGATCAACAGCTCCGTCAAGATTGTCGTGGAAAAGGGCGGCAAGTTGACGCTCACCGACTCCTGTGCCTTTTGTCCCATTGAGGTCAACGGCGGCACGCTCACGCTAAACCGAAGCTCTTCCGTCACGAATACCATAACGCTCAACAACGGCTCCACGCTCAAGGATTCCGAGGTCGTCTCGCACGCTCAATTCCTCACAGACGGCCGCAAGCCAACGCCTGCCGCACCTGCGCAGGTAGTGACCGCCAACAGCATCGTCACCTTTGAGGGCACCAACATCATCAAGGCCGACCAAAGCCAGATCGGTCTCAAGGTCACGGGCACCGCACAGATTCCCGCAGGGGCCAATCTCACGGTGACCGGCGGCAACGGCGGCACTGCGCCCGGCAATGCCGCAAGCGCCATCAAGCTCGATCACGGCGCCATCACCGGAGCGGGAGCGCTTACGGCAACCGGCGGTTCCTACGAGGTCGGAGGCAACGGCGTTCCCGCCACAGCGGTTACGGGAACGGGCATACTTTCGACAGGCACGCTCACCCTCACCGGAGGCGACGCCGATACCATCTACAACAGCGCAATCGACGGAGCCGACGCAGGCGTAAAGACCGTCACCGTTACCACCAAGGCGAACAAACGCCAGATTGCAGGCGGCAAGGGCGTAAACGGTGGAGCCAACGGCAAGGGCGAGGAATCCCTCACCATTGACGACTCCGACCATAGCTCTGACTCGGCTCCGACCGATAAGCCCGACAACAACGCAAATGCCGATGCGGGTAAGAACGGCACCGCTGTAAAAGCGGAAAAGCGGACAAAGGGCAAGAATGCACTTCCTGCCACGGGAGACAGCGCAGCTTTAGCGGCAACGAGTGCATGCATCGCAGGAATTACCGCCGCAGCGGCAGGATTAACGCTCGTGCGCAAGCGCAACAAGTAACGCATCGTTCACACGCAGGTACAAGTTCACGAAGCGGTCTCGTCATGGGGCCGCTTCCTTTTGCGGACATGCCACCCCCAACACACGAATCGAGCCCTGTCTCCAACCCCTCGTCAACCCTTACCGTTGACGGCAGCGTTGCACGACAAAGCACCCGGCAAAGCTATAATTGAGCGCGGTATGCGCAAAGGCTCAAGATGCCAGTGGGCCAATCGCCCGGCCCTCATTTGTACACGCATGCCACCGCAACACAGTTGCAATTGAAAACGGCGGTTACCTGCGTATTTCTTCCGTTTTCACAACAACAGAGAGGGGTTCTATGTACAAGATCCTTGAGAAGACGCAGTTCTCGGAGAAGGTGTTCAAGTTCCGCGTCGAGGCGCCCGCCATGGCCAAGCATGCACATGCTGGTCAGTTTTTGATGGTCCGCGCCAACGAGTGCGGTGAGCGCGTGCCGTTCACCCTTGCGGGCTGGAATGCCGACGAAGGCTGGGTCGAGTTCATCTTCATGGTGATCGGCAAGACTACCGAGATGCTATCTGCCTACGAGGCCGGCGATGCCCTGCGCGACGTCACCGGTCCCCTGGGTGTTCCCACCGAGATGCCCGACGGCCCCTGCGCCGTTATCGGCGGCGGCGTTGGCCTGGCTATCGCCTTCCCCGTGGCCAAGCATCTGATCGAGACCGGCCACGAGGTGCACGCCATCATGGGCGCTCGCACCAAGGACCTCCTGCTGCTCGAAGATCAGTTCCGCGAGCTGCTCGACGACGAGCACATCCACATCACCACCGACGACGGCTCCTACGGCGAGCAGGGCGTAGTCACCGCTCCGCTCGAGCGCCTGCTTGAGTCCAAGGCCGTTACGCAGGTCTTCTGCGTAGGACCCGTGCCGATGATGAAGTTCTCGGCCCTCACCGCCGAGAAGTACGGCACCCCTATCACCGCCTCCCTCAACCCCATCATGGTTGATGGCACCGGCATGTGCGGCTGCTGCCGCGTCGAGGTCGACGGCAAGACAAAGTTCGCCTGCGTCGACGGCCCCGATTTTGACGCCACGAAGGTCGACTGGGATGACCTTCGCGCACGTCAGGCTGCATACCGTACCGAGGAGGGCCAGTCCCTCAAGGCCTATGAGGAGGGGAGCTGCGCATGCCACAAGTAAATGGCCGTTTTGTTCCTGATATGAAGTCGCCGCGCACCCCGGACAACGAGGAGCCGGCAGCCGAGCGCGCATGCGATTTCCGCCCCGTCGACAAGGGTTTCACCGAGGAAATGGCACTCGCCGAGGCCGAGCGTTGCATGGATTGCAAAAAGCCGTTCTGCGTCGAGGGCTGCCCCGTTAACATCAACATCCCCAAGTTCATCGAGCAGATTCGCGAGAAGAACTACGGTGGCGCTCTGGATACCATCCGCGAAGAGTCCATGCTCCCCGCCATCTGCGGCCGCGTGTGCCCGCAGGAGAACCAGTGCGAGGGCAAGTGCATCCGCGGCAAGAAGAGCGAGCCGGTGGCTATCGGCCAGCTCGAGCGCTTCGTGGGCGATCAGCCCGAGCTTGCCTCCAAGCCGGCTATGAAGCCCAAAAACGGCAAGAAGGTCGCCGTCGTGGGCTCCGGCCCCTCTGGTATCACCTGCGCGGGCGAACTTGCCCGCAACGGCTTTGACGTCACGGTGTTCGAGGCGTTCTTCACCGGCGGCGGTGTGCTGGTCTACGGCATCCCTGAGTTCCGTCTGCCCAAGGCGGTTGTCAAACGCGAGATCGACGGTCTCGAGGAGATGGGCGTCAAGTTTGAGTACAACTCCGTCGTGGGTAACATCGCCACGGCCGAGGAGCTGTTTGACGAGGGCTTTGACGCGCTCTACATCGCTACGGGCGCTGGCCTGCCCAAGTTCCTCAACGTCCCCGGCGAGAACCTGCCCAACGTCTTCTTCGCAAACGAGTACCTCACCCGCGTGAACCTTATGAAGGCGAACAAGTTCCCCGAGTACGATACCCCCACCAAGCACGGCAAGAACGTCGTGGTCTTTGGCGGCGGCAACGTGGCCATGGACGCTGTCCGTACCGCCAAGCGCCTGGGCGCCGAGCGTGCGATCATCGCTTATCGCCGCACCGAGGACGAGATGCCTGCCCGTCGCGCCGAGCTGCACCACGCCAAGGCAGAAGGCGTCGAGGTCATGCCGCTCGTCTCTCCGCTCGAGTTTATCGCTGGCGAAGATGGCACCGTGTGCGCCGTCAAGGTCCAGAAGATGGAGCTTGGCGAGCCCGATGAGTCCGGCCGTCGTCGTCCTGTGCCTATCGAGGGCGCTATCGAGGAGATTCCCTGCGACGTTGCCATCTCGGCTATTGGCACCAATGCCAACCCGTTTGCCTCCAAGATCGGCGGCAAGATGGAGCTCAACAAGTGGGGCTACATCATCGCCGACGAGGAGACCGGTCAGACGACCGATCCGCGCATCTGGGCCGGCGGCGATATCGTGACCGGTGCCGCCACGGTCATCCTGGCCATGGGCGCTGGCAAGAAGGCCGCAGCCTCCATCACCAAGAGCCTGCTGGGCGAGTAATCACCTACAGCGCTAGTCATTAAACGGCAAAGTCCCCGTCGAGCACACGCCCGGCGGGGACTTTTGCTAACGGATCGAGTTGCGCTTAAGCAAAATTGACCGTTCTGCTGCTTGCGGCACTTGGAGACCGCAGTACCGGCGACAATCAGGGTAGCGCCGGTAACGCTCATGGCGGCGATTGTCATAGCTGCGTCGTCCCCCGCAGCGGGAAGGTCTTCTGTAGTCGCCTTGGGCGCGCTGTCCTTAGCTGCCGTCTTTAAAGAGAGCCTCGATCATAATCTCCAGGGCCCGAGCCGCCATAGCGGGCTCCATGGAGGGCTTGACCTCACCTGTTTTCGCCACCTGCTCAGGACATTGCGGGACATGAATGAAGTCGACCAACATGCCGGGATAGCGCTGCTGCGCAAAATGACGCACGCTGTAGAACAGATCGTTGCAGCAATACGTGCCCGCAGAATAAGAAACCGCTGCGGGTATGCCCTGATTGCAGCAGGCCTCCACCATGGCATAAACCGGCGCTGTGGCAAAGTAGGCATCGGGAGCCCCCGCAACCACAGGCTCGTCATACGGCTGGAACCCTTCGTTATCCGCAATGCGCGCGTGACGATGGTTGATGGCCACGTACTCGGGCGTCACCTGCGCACGACCCGCAGCAACGCCTGTGCACAAAACAGCATCGGGCCGCTCCTGCTCAATGAGTTCTTCGACAATCCGTGCGGCATCGCCAAACACAACGGGCACGCACTTCGCCACAATATCGATGCCAGCCGTACACTTTGGCAAGCGACGCACGGCCTCCCATGATGCATTGATACTGTCTGCTCCAAATGGCTCGAACCCCGTAACGAGAACTTTCATCCAATCCCTTTCGACAAAAAGAAGAGACGCCCTTCGCGCAAGAGCAAAGAGCGTCCCCATTCTAAGTGATATGCCGATATGCAACGCGAGGTCTATTCGGCAGTCTCCGGAGCAGCAGGTGCGCCTTCTGCCTCGGCGGCAGCGCGTGCCACGGCCTCCTCGCACACGCCAAGCTCGCGCAGCTTATAGCGGTATGCAGAAGCAATAACCTCGACGCAGCCTTCGCGACCAAGCTTGGCACGATTGACCACAATGTCTTTGCCGCTCGTCATCTTCCATTTGCCGCCCGAATAGCGCTTGTAGAATGCCTCGCGCATCTTTTGCATCTGCTTGACGAGCTTGGCGCCCTTCTTCTTGTTAAGGCCGCGCTTCTTGCGCACAATCTCAACACGGTCCTCAAAGGGAGCCGTCACCAGCACGGCGATGTGATTGGGATTGTTGCGCAGAAGGTAGTCGGAAAGACGGCCCTCGATAATACAACTGCGCGTAGCGCCCAAATCGACAATCACCTGCGACATGGATTTGAACAGTTTGTCCGAAAGCGAGCGCGAATCCACGCGGTCGGGCAAAAAGGCCACGTTGTCCATAGCAAGCTGCTCGTCGTAGGCTGCCATCTTGTCGAGCGACTCGCCCTCACGCAAAGCAGAGCGAACCAACAGCTCGTTGTCATACAGAGGAATGCCCAGCTCGCAGGAGAGCATCTTGCCGATCTCGTGGCCCTCGGCACCAAAATCGCGAGCGATGGTGATAACCACCGGCTGTCCCGCTCGCGTAGCCTCACGAAGAGCACGACGCTGATCGATCCTGTCCTTGATAACCGCCATCGGTCTTCCCTTTCACATACGAGAGGAGCCTAAAGTAGGCCCTTCGGGCAAATCATCCAGTCAAAACACTCGGCTACGCAGCAACAACGCGACGCTGATATGCGCGAACGATGAGCGAAATGCCAAAGTTCAGCACGAAGTATAGCGCGAAGGTAAAGCCGTAGAGGGCAAGTACCTGCGAGAGGTCGGAAGTCTGAGCCATAACGACTTTGGTCGAATACATGAACTCTGCCACGTTAATGCCAGCAAGATACGACGAGTCCTTGATCACCGTGGTGCACTGGCTAAAGAGCGCTGGGATGATGGTCTTGAACGTCTGCGGCAAGATGATCAGGCGCATGGTCGAGAAGAATCCAAAGCCCTGCGACTGCGCAGCCTCAAACTGGCTTTTAGGAATCGCGTTAAATCCACCACGGATAATCTCGGCCATAACAGCAGAGGTGAAGACGGTAAACGCCAGCACAGAGATCATGACGTCGTTGCCTTTGACCGTAAAGTAGATAAAGAGAATCCACAGCAGGTTAGGCGTGCAACGGAACAGCTCGATATAGGCGCTCACCAGCAAAGAGAGCGGACGCAGCTTGCCGGTGCAATACTGTTTGACCATGGCGAGCACAGTGCCAAAGATAATCGAGAAGATGATGGCAAAGAAGGAAATCTCGATGGTCTTGGCAAAGCCGAGCATGATGAAGCTCAGGTTGTCTGCATTGAAGATCTGCATCTCTTAGGCCTCCTTTGCAGCAACATCGGTGATACCGGGGATCACCTTGGCGCGCGGGCGGCGCTTGGAGCGACGCTCGAGCCACTGAACGAGCATGGCCAGCGGGAAGCAGATGATGAAGTACATCACGCACGCGAGGATATAACCCTGCAGGTAGCCATAGGTAGAAACAAAGCCGTCGGCGTTGTACATGAGGTCGCCGCCAGCGATAAGCGCAAGCACCGAAGTGTTCTTGACCAAATTGAGCGCCTGATTGCATAACGGGGGCAGAATAACCTTAAACGTCTGCGGCAAAATGACGTAGCGATACGCCTGCACACGGCTAAAGCCCTGTGAAAGCGCCGCCTCCATCTGGCCGCGCGGCACCGATTCGATACCGGTACGGATAACCTCGGAAACATAGGCGGCGTGATAGAGACCTACGCCCAAAAAGCCCAGGGCAAACGAGGAGATGCGCACGGGAGATGCTGCCCCCGTGATGGCCTGGAGCAGCTGAGGGCCCGCCATGTACATGAAGAACACCTGAACCGGCAGCGGCGTATTCTGATAAAACTCCACGTAAATGCGGCTAATAGCGCGCAGCACGCGCGAACGCGTGGTGGAAAACACACCGAGCAGGGTGCCCAGGATCAGCGAGAGCGCCAAACCGGCAACCACAACCTGCAGCGTGACGAAGAAGCCATCCCAAAAGCTTCCCATCTCGCTAAAGGTCATCTCCCATCGCATGGAATCGAGGAGTCCTTCAAGCATGGCGAGAGTTCCTTCCTAACTTACGAACACATATCGCCCGGACGCGCTGGCGCCCGGGCGATCAAAAGCCGTGCAACGCAGATGCATTCAGCACAGCAACGGCATCACCTTAGAGCAGGCCCCACTTGGAGATCTCTTCGTCGATCCAGCCGTCCTTCTGAAGCTTCTTGACGGTATCGTCGACGGTCTTGGACAGGTCGCAGCCCTTCTTGGTGGCCACGCCGTACTCCTGGGCGCCGAACTCAATCTCGGGCTGCAGCAGCTCGCAGTCGTCGGTGGTGTAGGTCTTGAGCGTGGAGCGATCCATAGCAAAGGCGTCGACATTGCCGGCGTCAAGAGCGCTCTTGATGGACGGATAGTCCGGGAACTCCTTGAACTCGGGAGTAGCGTCGATCTTCTGGTCCTCGAGCATCTGCAGAACCAGGTCCTTGGTGGTAGAACCCTGGGAGACGCCGATGATCTTGCCGTCGAGGTCGGCCATCTTGCTCATACCGGAGTTCTTCTTGATAAGGATGCCCACGTGGTCGGTGCGATACGGGGTCGAGAAGTCCCAGCTCTTCTTGCGCTCCTTGGTGATGGTGTAGGTAGCAGCGATGATGTCGAGCTGGTCGTTATCGATCAGCGGGCCGCGGGTCTTAGGCGTGACGTCGGTGAACTCGCAGAGCTCCTTCTCGACGGCCTCCTCGTAGGAAACACCCAGGACGGCAGCGGCGATCTGGTAGCAAAGGTCAATCTCGAGACCCTCGTACTTCTTGGTCTTGGTATCCAGGTAGCCATAGCCCAAAACGTCCTTCTTGACGCCGCACTTAAGCTTACCGCGCTCCTTGATGGTGGCAATCTTAGAATCGTTGCTGGAGCCAGAGCCCTTGCTACCGGAACCGCAGCCAGCAAGCGCGCTCATGCTAGCGACGCTCAGGACGCCCAGACCGGCTACCTTCAAAAACTGACGACGAGACATATCCATTGTTGGTACCCCTTCCCTGCGATACGCAATTCATGGCAGCGCATGCAGCCATGGCGCCGAACCCATACTCGGCATATCTCGATGCGGCGGCTATACCGCATGCGAAAACGAACTAGTGGAGAATCTTGTCCAAAAACTCACGGCAACGCGGATTCTCGGGATTCTCAAAGAAATGATCGGGCGTGCCCTCTTCCAGAATCTGACCATCGTCCATAAACACCACGCGGTCGGCCACCTGACGGGCAAAGCCCATCTCATGGGTGACGCATATCATGGTGATGTTCTCGTGAGCGAGCTCGACCATGACGTCGAGCACCTCCTGGACCATCTCGGGATCGAGCGCAGAAGTAGGCTCGTCAAAGAGAATGATGGGCTGCTTGGTGCACAGGGCGCGGGCGATTGCAACGCGCTGCTGCTGGCCACCGGAGAGATTCTGAGGATACTCCCCCGCTTTTGCCGCCAAGCCAACGCGCTCAAGCGCGGCCATGGCGATCTTGTTGGCCTCTTCCTTGTTCTTCTTCTGGAGCTTGATGGGGGCCAGCGTCAAGTTGCCCAGCACCGTCATGTTGGGATACAGATTGAACTGCTGAAACACCATCGAGGAATACTTGCGGGCCATCTCCAAGTGATTCTTCTTGGTAAGCGGCGTGCCGTCGATGATGACCTCGCCAGACGTGGGCTCCTCAAGAAAATCGACGCAGCGGATGAGCGTGGATTTACCGGAACCGGACGGACCGATGACAACGAGCTTCTCGCCAGCCTTGACGTTCAGGTTGACATCCTTCAGGACATGCAGGTCACCGAAGTATTTGTTGAGCCCTTTGATCTGGATCATATCGGACATGGACGAGTTCCTTCCTTATCTGCCATCGAATCGGGACGCGGCGCATCCACAAGCAATACTGCTTCGCGGCTCCATCCATTCTACGGTTGGAAAAAACCAAGCGCTCCGTATGAGGGGGCGCTTGTTCGATTCGAAATCGAGTTGTTACAAACGGGCAACGGTAGAAAAGGCGGTTTTATACGAATTGGTGGGTTTTATGCCCGCTTTTTCCGTACATCATACATAGTGCCAGCTATCCCGCTCGAATTCTCCATCAGGCTAAAGAGCCCGAGGTCACGCTTATGCCAAACGAGAACCGACCTCTTTGGCAGCCGCCGGCTTATCGAAGTTGCCGCCGGTGCGGCGTCCGAGCTCGCCCATAACACGGCCCATATCCTTTTTGGAGGCAGCGCCCGTCTCGGCAATGACCTCCTCAATCAATGCCACGAGCTCGTCGCCCGAGACCTGACGGGGCAACAGGCTCTTCAGAATCTCGACCTGCTCGGTAAGCGTCTCGGTGCGCTCGGCGTTGTTGGCCGCCTTGATGGACATATCAAGCGTCTCGCTCGTCTGCTTGATCAGACGCTTGATCATGCCGTTCACATCTTCCTCGGTCACGTCGCGACGCTCGTTGACCTCGATGTTTTTCACCTCGGCCTTGACCTGACGAATGATAGACAGACGCGTCTTGTCCTTCGCCTTCATAGCGGCGATCATTTCTTTTTGCAGCTCTTCGTTGGTCATCGAAAACCCCTTTCCGATAAACGAACCCGCCGTTTGGGCGGGCTCGCAGGTAAACGTACAGTTGTTGCGCGCAACTACTCGCCCGAAGTCGAGGAGGAGCCGGTGCTTGGCGTCACGCCGCCCTTAAGGCTCACATTATACGGAACCTCTTTGGGCATGTCGTTGACTTGGATGTCGGCCTTCTTGATATAGGCGTCCATCCACTCAGAGTACGCCGTGCTCTCCTTCTGGGTCTTGAGGATGTTCTTGACGTAGCTCACGATCTTCTTGGGAACCTGATCGATCGAGGTGACCGACTCGTCCACGTGGAAATAGTCGGTGCACTTGATGATGTGATAGCCGTAGGAAGACTCGACAAGCTGGCTCACATCGCCCTTGTTGAGGCCGGAAAGGGCCGACTGATACTCATCGACAAAGCTCGTGAGCTTATCCCAACCCACATCGCCCTTGTTGTCCTTGGACCCGGTGTCCTCGGAATACTTGCTCACAGCATCGTCAAAGGAAATCTCGCCCGCGTTGATCTTGTCGAGCACCTCCTGGGCCTTCTCCTTGACTTTTGCCTTCTCTTCATCGGTGGCACCCGAATTCACCTTGAACAGGATGTTCTGAGAGCGGCGGGCGTCGTTGTAGGTAGAGAGGTTGCTGTTGAGATAGTCGATAACCTCCTGGTCGGTGGGCTCCTTGGCCTTGGCGACCTTTTCCTTGAGCTTGGTCTGCTTAAGGGTGCTCTCGAGCTGCTGCTTGTAGCTGTCCTTGGTGAAGCCAAACATCTTGATCTGGTTCTCGAACGCCTCCTCGCTCTCATAGTTTGCGGCAGCATCTTTCCAAGCCTGCTCGACATCTTCATCGGTCACTTGGACGTCGTATTCTTTTTCGGCCTTCTGCACCAGGTACTGGCGCGCCAGGGAGTCGATCACACTCGCGCGATAGCTCTCGGGCGTCATGCCGTTGTCAACCAGATATTGGGCCCACTTCTTGTCGGTGTCATAGCCACCGGAAGTGCGCACGTTCATGATTTGCTTGGTCACGGTGTCCTCGGTAATATTCACGCCGTCGACCTTAGCAGCAACACCGCCGGTAAGCGTATACGATTCCTTGTTCTGGCTCTGATTGATGATGCCGGAGCACGCCATGGTGGAAACGGAGAGAATCATCGCTGCGCAGCCGATGGCAACAAGCAAAATCTTGACACCCTTGGACATGCGCGTCTTTCGAGCGCGGGTACGCACGTCCTTCTTGCGCGGTGCCTGAGTCTTATCGGCGGGCGTAGGCGATTTCTTTTTCTGCTGAGCCATAGATGCATCCTTATCGCGCCTGCGCTCGCGGGCGCGCACAATGGTTACTACCTGAGTTTTCCTATTGTCTCATAGATACGCCCAGCTCAGAAAAACATGACAATACCGAATGCCTTAATGCCCTTTACAATCAGAACCACCCCTAAAAGGGGTGGTTTGCTCTTAGGGTGTAACCCTCGGGTCGCTGGCCCGCGCCTAAAGACGCCGGCCTTCACGGTGTTCAGGCCGCATTGCGCTGTG
>SKER01001544.1_pt1 | contig 18375 bp, 20 predicted proteins | sample 4826961 | NCBI WGS metagenome assembly SKER01 (sample SAMN11008804, study PRJNA524170) | human gut metagenome | biome: Human fecal sample; material: Feces; isolation source: fecal sample from pouch patient p47 | host: Homo sapiens | place: Israel: Tel-Aviv | collected 2016-11-16 | reverse complement strand
TGATGAGCGGGGATAATCCTCACTTTACCCAATTAAATCACCTTCACTCTCGATAATACTGTACAAATATTCTGCTTGTTTGATTGGATCGTTGTAACGTTGTTTGATGATGTCACGGTAAAAGTGTTTCTCAATAGTAGCGGCTTTATTCAGCTTTTCGGGTAGTGACAGTCCGCACTTCAAGTTAAAAGTTGCTTCGTTTGAACTGTTTACCACCACCTGTCGGACAAATTCCTGAAATAGGGTGCCGTCAAATTCTGTTAGCATTTGGCCTTGCTGGCACCAACGCAACAAGGCACGAACATCCTCAAAGTTATTTGCTGAATCAGTATTTTGACCATTAAGCTGTTTAATCTTCTCCCGACATTGATAGGTATCTTGTTCGAGCTTCGCAGTTTGGTTGACGTAGATCGCTTTATCTAGTAAGCTGGCATGCATCAATTCGGTGAGCGTTTCAGCTTTGTGGTCATTTGTTTTGATTTGCTTAGTTAAAGAAATCAGTTGACCATCGCTATTGGCATTAGCTTCTTCTTTCAGGCCTTCTAACAATGGCCGCAGTAAGAACTTCTCACTGTAAACTAGCTTATTTATTATATTGCAGAAGGCAGCTTCCAAACTTTTTTCACTGACTGCTTTAACTGGACACTGTTGAGCTGACTTCAAATGTTGCTGGCAGGCCCAGCAGATTTTATGTGGCCTCGTTTGTCGCTTGAAAACTGTACCGCAATAGCCGCAGGTGATCTTTCCAGAAAAAAGATAATGTTGTTGATACTTATGGCTACCAACTTCAATGTGGTGCTTTTGTGCTGCTTCCTTAATCAATACTTGAGCCCGATGGTAAGATCTATGATTAATCAGACTTGGGTGATGATCCTCAATTAGGTATTGGGTTATTTCGCCTTGATTAAAGTGACGGTGATATTGATCGTCACGGTAGGTTTTCTGGCAAAGCATGTCACCGGTGTAATTGATATTTCGTAAAATATTGATCACAGTGTTGCTGCGCCATTGTCCGCCACGCTTTGTCGGCACCTGCTTTTGATTTAATTTTTTAGCTATTTGGCTGGCTGATATGCCACTTAAAAAGCGTTGAAAGACTTGTCGTACAGTCTTGGCTTCAGTATGGTTGATGACTAAGTTGCCATCTTTAATTGAATAGCCATAGGGTGCTGAAGATACGTGGAACTTACCACTAGCAAATCGTTGCCTGATCGCCCAACGCAAATTACCTGCCGTCGAGTGGGATTCGTCTTGGGCAAGGCTGCTGAAGATGGACAAGAATAATTCACTGGCCATCTCTCCGGTATTAATGTGTTCCTTCTCAAAGATGATTGGGATATTTAATTGCTGCAGTTCTCGAACGATTTCCAGACAGTCAGTTGTGTTCCGCGATAAACGGCTGATTGACTTGGTAACTACAAGATCAATCCGGTGATTACGACAATCTGTCAGCAGTTCTTTTAGGGCATTGCGCTTGGTTAATTTAGTTCCAGAGATGCCTTCATCATAGTAGATCTTAGCCAGCTCCCAATTGGGGTGGTTGTTAATGTACTTTTGATAATGGGAACGCTGATTTTCAAGACTTTCAAGTTGTTCGATATTATCAGTGGAAACTCGACAATAGGCCGCCACACGGAGTTGTTTGACATCACGTTGGTAACCTTGAATTTTGGTAATGGTTGACATGACATTCCTCCTTTCATCAGTGTGGTATGTTAGCTCTAGAACCTTGATGTATCAACATTTCCAGGGCCTAATAGTGGTGAAAATGATTGCTTGTTTAAGGTATCGATTTGGTTGAATTCATCAGGCGTGATTAAGCCCTTTTTAAGTAGCTCCTGAATAATTTGCCGCGATTGCTGATAGTGCAAGTCGTTCATGAGTTGTTCAGAGTTAATTTTGTTGCTAGCTTGTTGCAGTGGTTGATGAGTCACTGATTGTACTTTTTTTGCCATGTTTAATTACCTCCACTGATAAGCCAGGAAAAGCGGAAAAGTAAACCATGGTAAAATAAAAAAGCTGGCAGAAAACCAGCTAAAAGTTGAAAAATCAAGATAGATTAGATATGATTGTAAATGAAAAGAGAGCAACGAGTTGCCCCTCGTTACCCTCAAACGCAGTTCAGGTGACTGAAGGATGGCTAACCATTATGGTTAGCTTTTTTTTATTATCGCGTAGGCTTTAGCACAGTCAATGACTAGCTGGCCAATTGCCACGATAATTATGGCGGCAGTAATTGCCACTCCTCCAGTCTTTTCCTAAATAACATGACTTTCACCTACCTCCACAGTTCAGATTATTTGAGGGGTGTGTAGCCACGTTAACTGCTAAGCCTTCCATGTTGGGAGCGACCCAATACTTCCGGCCTGCTAATATTTTAGCATAGAAACAACAAAAAGCCTGCAGACCGTAGTCCACAGGCAAAAGTTACAATAGTTGATTAACTCGTTTTTGAATTTGGGTGGGGTCATAGCCAGCTTGCTTCAATCGGTTGATTCGCTCATTACCATTACCCCAGGAGCCACGGATAACTTCACGAGCAATTTGGTCAACTGACTTACGATTTAAGAGACGATTAACCTTTTCTTGGACCACCGCATAGTCGTAACCGGCAGCGGTTAAGCGTTGTTGACGGTCAGTACCATTACCCCATTGACCATCTAAAACTTCAGCAGCTAGTTCATCAGGGTTCTTTCTGGTGATTGGCTGCTTTTTGTTAATGACTGCTGCATAGTCGATATAGGAATAATCCAGATCACAGTTGCCATTGACACCTGGAACAGAACCAGTAGAGGAATGTTGCCAGATTCCGTAATTACCACTGTAGTTACAACGCGGACCATATTCAGCCACCCAGACAGCATAACGCTGAGCGACAGCTGATGAAATATAGTTTTGTAGTGGTGACCGTGAGATGTAGAGACCGGCGTAACAACCGTTTTGTTCTAGCACACAGCAAAAACTTTTGACTAAACTATCACAGAAGGCACGTCCCTGATGGAATTGCCATCGTTCTTCGAGGTCAAAGTAAATTGGATAATCAAAATGACGGTTACCTAAAACAGTCAAACAGGCACGAGCTTCGTTAGCTGCGTCTTCGGGAGAAATAGCATAGGAATACCAATAAGCTCCTACTTGTAAACCGGATGCTTTGGCTTGGGTATAGTGTTCTGCAAAGTAACGGTCTTCTTGGCTCGCTGACCGACCATAGCCAGCTCTGATTAGAACAAACTTAACACCACTTGCTTTGACTGCATTGAAATCCACATGTCCTTGCCATTCAGAAATATCAATCCCAGGAATCATGATTTATCACCATCCTTGTCATGTAATTGTTGGAGAATACTCTTTAACTTATCGGGCACAGGTAAGCCTAAGCGACTGGTATTTTCCAGTAATGAAATTCCTTCATTAGAGATATAGAAAAAGACTGTTGCTGTTCGGATGGCCGAACCGTTTTTTAGCAGATAGACGTCAAGAGAGTGGGCAATACCTACTAAGAGTAGAATCAGCATTTTTCTAGTGAGACCACGAAAACCGATCTCACTGGAGAGTTTATGTTCATTAATTGCGCAGAGCACACCGGTAATATAGTCCGCCACCATGAAAATGAGTAGAACATACAAAAAGCCATCCAGGCCGCCTAAAAACCAGCCAAGAAATGCACCAACAGCACCAAAACAAGTATTGATGATGGTTAAACTAGTTGTCTTCATCTGGATTATCAACTCCTCTCGAATACTCGGCCTTAATTTCCAGATACTCATGGTTGTATTTGACGTCATCGATAAAGCCGATATTGTAGCCGCGTCCTTCAAACCAGATGTTAGTTTCTTCGTCAACGTCGTCACGGTATCGGATAATAAAGGACAATTGCTTTTCCAATTTAACGGATACCGCCGTGTAGTATTCCTGACCGTGCAATGCCGAGACTTTAGCCCATACATCACCGAGGCGAACATCTTTGTACATCGACATTCCAGTATTAGGATTTTCGCCGACATATTTCTTTTTCATTAGAGTAATGCGTCGATCTAGTTCACCAATATCAGCAATCTTACTGATACGTTTGTTTTGCTGTTGCATTAAAATTCCTCCTTCCGGTAAGGGGACAAAATGGCCCGAAGAAATTTAATCATGGCATCAAAATCAGCTGTTTCCCGATATTCATAAAGGTAAGCCACTGTATAGAGAATGGCGGTATGAATATCATCAGGGAGGGGATCAAACGCTGATAGTGGTTGGCGAAGCACATTCTCGACCGTAGCTGTTGCCGATCCAATCAACTTTGTAATGAGGTCATCTTCAACAGTGTTGTCTACTCTCAGGTAGGCTTTTGCTTCGGCCAAAGTAATAGCAGCCACATTTCATCAATCCTTTCTATTTAGCAGCCATGGACAAGGTTTTAATTGCTTCTGGTAGGATAACTTTGCCGTCAACTCGTTGTGAGCCTAAAAAACCAACTTGACCAGTTACGGCATAAAGTTCATTAAGACGTTTGAAAGTTCGGCCTTGTCGATCTGCAATCCAGTAGTAATTGAAGTCGCCAAAGAGAACTGGCTTATTGGAAGCAGACGGTGTTGGCATGAATGGACTGGTATAAACAGGGCAGTTGAGGATTCTGTCTGGCTGACCTGCTTGAACGGAAGGTTGCCAAATGTATTGGTCATTTTTATCTTTCATCTTGCGGATGACCTTCACAGTATCATCATTCATCAAAAAGACAGCATTTTGACGGTATGGTGTCTTCAAAGAATAGAAGAGATCGATTAAATCATCAAAAGTTAATGAATCAGCCTTAGCAGCTGTTGATCCAGCTGAAGCACCATTAGTATCGGTCAAGATACCAGTAGGTTGACCAGTACCGGTACCGTTTAAAAAGGCTTGTTCTTCAGCGTTACCGAGCCTGCGACCGAATTCATCAGATAGGTAAGCCATCAAATCAAATGCCGAATCATTTAGTAATTCTTCTGACACTTTGATCAGGGTCCCTAATTTATGAGCGCCAAGTGACACCTGACTAAATTGTGTGTTGGACTCTGTGTAGGCCGCTTCTTCTTCTAGCCAGGCTGCGGTACCTTCACTGGCCACTACTGGAATTTTGTGTTCACCGCTATTGGTTTGGATGACATGGCTGATGGTTCGTAGGACATTTGCTTCTTGAAGCTTTTGGATAAGTTGATTTTCAAATTCGTCGGGCACTAGGAAGCCACCATCTGGATCCGTACCTTCTTTCAGTGCATCAACGACCACATGACCACGCATCATTTGCCAGAAATCTTTTGCATAAGCCTCCTGGCCCTTTGGTAGCTGGTTAGCAATTGGGGAATTAGTAAGGGCCTTACTGGTGGGTTGGTTTAGTGCCACTTCAATTTCTGCCTGCTTGTGCCTTCGATCGATTTCCTTACCTAAGTCGACAACTTCTTGCTCCATCTTTTCATAGCGGGCATTGTCGTCAGCTGATAGTACATCCGACTCCTTTTGCTTAGCATCCAGGAAATCCTTTGCTTGCTTCCAAATACGGGCACGCTTTTCTTGTAATTCAGTAATCTTACTCATTGATAAGTCCTCCTAAAAATTAGTGTGATAACAAAGAAAGTCGCTTTTGTAGCGACTTTACAGAGATAGTATTTTGGCTTGTTCGTTTGAGTTTATTGAGGACAACGAGATCCGATTGCTTATCCGAATAGGAATAACAATCTGTGATATCTTTATTTTGACCTAGCATATCATCAGCAAAGCCTAACTCGATGGCCTTGTTAACGTTCATCCAGGTTTCGTCATCCATCATGGCTGAAATCTTCTCGCGGGGTAGGTTTGTTTTAAGCTCATAGGCATTAATGATTGATTCTTTGGTTTCAGCTAGCATCTGTGCAGCTTGATCAAGATCTTCTTTTTGTCCACCAACAATAGTTAATGGATTATGGATCATGATCATCGCGGTTGGAGCCATAGAAACTTTTGTTCCTGCCATGGCGATAACTGATGCTGCTGAAGCAGCGATACCATCAATCTTGACGTTCACATCATCGGGGTAATTCATTAGCATTGTATAAATGCGACTGGCAGCGACACAGTCACCACCGGGAGAATTTAACCAGAGATTAATTGGGCCCTTCCCTTGACTTAATTCATCTTGAAATACTTGGGGAGTAACCTCATCATCAACCCAGCTATCTTCAGCAATCGTACCGTTGATAGTTAAGACACGTTGATTTTGAGGACCGCTCCAGTTCCAGAAACGTTTCATTCTTTTGGTTCCTCACTTTCTTTAGATGGCTGAGAACTATAGAAGTTACCAGCTTGGTTGAGTGGTAGCATGTTACCATTAACCAGGTACTGATCACCGCCTTCATCAGCGGGGATACGGTTGAGATCCTCTAACTCACGAATGTCATTAGCGGACAACCAGCCGTTTTGTCGACCAATGGCATAACCATTCATGCGACTTTCGTAATCACCACGTAGTAGTCCATCAACATTGAATTTGACGAAGAACTTTCGTTGATCATCAGCGGAAAGTAGCTGTTGATTCATAGCCTGTTCCCAGCGAATGCACCAAGGGTTCAGGGTGTACTTTACGAATTCTAGTGATTGCTGCTCAATATTTGAGAAAGTTGAACGGTCTAGGTCACCAACCATATGCGGTGGAACACGAAAAATTCTGGCAATTTCGTCGAGTTGGAATTTTCGGGTATCAAGAAATTGCGCTTGGTCGGGTGGAATGGAAAGCTGGTGAAAAGTCATTCCTTCCTCCAAGACAGCAATGCTGTGATTATTAGATCCCGAAAATTGTGACTGCCAACTTTTCCGAAGCCGTTCAGGATCTTTGACTACATTAGGATGCTCGAGAACACCACCAGGCGTGGCATCATTTTTGAAGAAAGTGGCTCCATATTGTTCGGCGGCCATGGATAATCCAATCGCATTCTTAGCCATAGCAATAGGGCTGTAGCCGATCAAACCATCAAATCCTAACCCTGCGATATGAAGGACTTCATCGGACAAGAGAATTACTTGTTTCGATTTATTCTTTGCCTGGTAATCATCGTAGTTGCGAGTATAGGTATAGTAGATTTCACCGTTGGCAGCACGGTTAACGTCAATTCGATCAGGCATCAAAGGATAGAGCCCAGTGATCTCGCCTTGACCGTTTCGAATGATTTGTACATAGGCGTTACCCCACAGCAATAAATGGTTCATCATGGTTTCACGAAAGATAAAACTGGTCATTTCTGGATTTGGCGCATCATGAAGCAAAAAATAAAGCGGGTGGTTAATTGCCCGCTGTCTACCACCATCGCTGGTGTATTGATAAATGTGGAGTGGCAGTTCAGCTAATCCTTCAGCCAAGATTCGCACACAAGCATAAACTGCTGTATTCTGCATTGCGGTGCGTTCGGTCACATTCTGGCCAGCCATCGAACTGCCGAAGAAAAATGACATGGTGCTGGATAGGGTGTTTTTGGGTGAAGCTTTATTGGTATGGAACAATTTATTAAATAGACTCATGGCATCAACTCCTTTCAGTTCTTCGTAATTACAACATTAATAGACCTCGACCATCATAAACAGAATCACCATTATCCTCATTTCGGATAGCACGATCCAGTCCCATAATGGTGGCCACTACGCCATCAATTTTTTCAGTTGACTTAGCCTTGTCAGGTTTAATATTCCCGGCTGGGTCAGTGCGGATGTAAATGTTATCCATCATCCAGCGCAAGACCGGATGACCACCATGAGCGATCTTCTTTTCCAGAGTTAATCGCATTAGTTCTTTCGTTGGTGGTGTCATATCTTTAAATCCCTGACCAAATGGAACTACAGTGAATCCCATACCTTCGAGATTTTGAACCATTTCTACCGCACCCCATCGGTCAAAGGCAATTTCCTTAATGTGGTATTTTTTACCGAGGTCATCAATAAATTGTTCAATGAAGCCATAGTGGACAACATTGCCTTCTGTTGTTTGCAGGAAACCTTGTTGCTTCCAAACATCATAAGGAACATGGTCGCGCCGGACTCGTAAGTCAACATTATCTTCGGGAATCCAGAAATAGGGTAGAAGGGTATAACCTTCAGAATCATCCCTTGGTGGAAATACTAGAACAAAAGCAGTGATATCGGTAGTCGACGACAGGTCGAGCCCACCGTAACAATCACGTCCCCGTAGTTCATTAGGATCAACTGGAAAGGCACAGGCATCCCATTTATCCATCGGCATCCATCGGACATCTTGTTTGACCCACTGATTTAAACGAAGCTGACGGAAGGTATTTTCTTCAGCAGGATTTTCTTTGGCTGAATTATAGGCATCTTTCACTTTTTCCATTTTGACCGTAATTCCTAAAGAAGGATTGGCCTTTTTCCAAACTTCTGGACTCGACCAATCTTCATCCTGGCTAGCTCCATAAATAACAGGGTAGAAGCGGGGATCATGTTTGCGCCCCTTCATGATGTCGATAGCTTTTTGATGAACTTGATAACAGATTGAATTTTCATCATTACCAGCAGTAGTTATTAGAAAGTAAAGAGGTTGTGTTCTGGCATCCCCCGAGCCTTTTGTCATGACATCATACAGTTTCCGGTTTGGTTGGGTATGCAGCTCGTCAAAAATTACTCCCGAAACATTGAAGCCGTGCTTAGAGTAAGCATCAGCCGAGAGAACTTGGTAGAAACTATTGGTTGGTTCATAGATCAGCCTTTTTTGCGAGGCTAGGATCTTACAACGCTTCTTTAAAGCTGGATTCATTCGTACCATATCAGCCGCAACGTCAAAGACAATCGCAGCTTGTTGGCGATCAGCGGCGCAGCCATAGACTTCAGCTCGCTCTTCACCATCAGCGCAGCAAAGCAGCAGGGCAACAGCAGCGGCTAGTTCAGACTTGCCTTGCTTTTTAGGAATTTCTACATAGGCGGTGTTGAATTGCCGATAGCCATTGGGTTTTAAAATGCCAAAAAGGTCACGAATGATTTGTTCTTGCCAGTCGATTAATTCGAAAGGTTTCCCGGCCCAGGTCCCTTTAGTGTGGCACAGGCATTCGATAAATGACACTGCAAAGTCAGCAGCATCTTTATCATAGGTAGAATCCTTGGCCATAAACTTAGTCGGCGTGTAGTCTTTTAGCTTTCGCAAGAGGACATCACATCCTTTCATTGATACTAAAAAAGCACTGAGAGTGAACTCAATGCTTGGTAGCTAATTAAATTTACCGGTTAAGATCAGGTTGACATATCCGGCACGTTCAGTGGTCAAATAGTCAATCAGATCGTGGCAATTATAGTAATAAGCGAGCCGCTTTACGTTTTCGACATCAAACATATTTACTTCACCGGTATTGCGAATTTGTAATACCTGTTGGCGAATACGATCACGTTTGGCTAATTCATCTTTGATTCTGTTCATGACTAAGCCTCCTGGTTCTTAAAAGCAGCTGATCCGGTTAGATTTCGTAACAGTACTTTCCTTTGTGCTTTGTATTCGGAACCGATAAATCCCAGGCGTAGCAAGAAGCAACGGAAGGCATATTTCTCATTAATCTCTTCGTGTGGTTCTGATATGATTCGTTTGTGGCTGATGGCGTATTGCACTAACTTGTCGACAAATTGTTGATAAGCCAGCGCATCATTAGCATCAACTTGATCAAACCAATTAAATGTTACTTGTTGGTCGTCAACGTCTAAGGGGAGTGTTTCCAGCTGGCAAGCATCCTTAATTAGCTGTCCCTTGGCCCAGATTAGGTGACGCAGGTTATCAAAAGCTTGATCTGTAAATTTATTCAGCTGGTAGGTCAGGTTCAGTTTAATTATTTCAGTAGGGTGGAAGCCTTGCTGTTCAAGGTACTCAAGTAAATTGGTTGGAATCTCATCCGGAGATGTTAGGATTCCATCTTTGTTAACAGTGTACTTGCCAATCTGATAAGCGTAGGTAGGTGTGTACTGATATTCTGCCTTTCGATGAGTATAGACAGCCAGCTTTGTCACCAGTTCTTTTCGCTGCCGACCGTGTACATTAAATTTGATTTCCATCTTCTGTACCTCCTTATTGGGTTACTGTATACATCACTCTAAAAGGCACAGATAGCAAGGCTTTTCAGTACTTTAGGCCGGCTTTTTAACCTTACTGTAAGGAATCGATTTCCCATCCCTTTCCACACTGACTTCCTGATCCGAATCGACTTGTTCAATATAGCGGTTGACGATGACATCGCAATATTTAGGATCCAGCTCCATCATGTAGCAGATTCGATTAGTCTGTTCACAAGCAATCAGAGTCGAACCAGAACCGCCGAATGGATCAAGAACCGTGCAGTTCGACATAGTAGAGTTCATGATCGGATAGGCTAGTAATGGGATTGGTTTCATCGTTGGGTGTTCCTTACTTTGCTTTGGACGATCAAATTCCCAGATGGTAGATTCCTTTCGTCCGGTGTACCATTCGTGTTTACCATCTTTCTTCCAGCCATATAGAACTGGTTCATGCTGCCACTGGTATGGTGAACGACCAAGCACTAATGATTGTTTTTTCCAGATACAGCAACCAGATAAATAAAAGCCAGCATCTTGGAAAGCACGGCGGAAGTTAAGTCCTTCCGTGTCGGCATGAAAAACATAGATGCTGGCGTCATTAGCCATTGCTTGATTCGTATTTTGAAAAGCAGCGAGTAGAAACTGGTAGAACTTGTCGTCGGTTTGATGATCATTCTTGATCTTGCCAGCCTTGCTGGAGTAATCAACATTGTATGGTGGATCGGTTAACACGAGGTTGACCTTATGATCACCCAGTAATTTCTGGTAGCTTTCTGTTTTAGTAGCGTCACCACATAATAAAGTGTGTTTACCTAAGTGCCATAAGTCACCTGACTTTGAAAAGATTGGTTTATCCAATTCGCTATCAATGTCAAAGTCATCATCATGAGTATCATCTTCAGTAGCAAGCAAGTCAGATATTTCATCCTCATCAAAACCAGTTAATGAAATATCCAAGTCACTAGCTTGCAAGTCAGTCATCAATAAGGCTAACTTGTCCTTATCCCAATCACCGCTGATCTTGTTGAGCGCAATGTTCAGCGCTTTTTCTTTTTCTTCGTCTAAGTTGACAACTACACACTCGGCTTCTTTCAGCCCTTCATCCTGGAGAATCTTTAACCGCTGGTGTCCGCCGACCACGCGACCAGTTTGTTGATTCCAGATGATTGGATCAACGTAGCCGAATTCTTTCATCGAATGTTTTAACTTTTCATAATCAGGATCACCTGGTTTTAAGTCTTTTCGTGGATTGTAATCCGCGGGGATGAGGTTCGCTATTTTCTTCTTAACAAATTTCATTAGTTCATTCCTTTCCGTGAACGGAGCAAGCGTTCCATCACATCGTCTTGTGGCGTAGATCCTTGGTAAGTAGCAGCGTTGTTTTCTTTAACAACCTGAAAAATTTGAAACCATAATTGGCTGGATTGCTTCATGTAGTCGCGGCTCATTGATACATAAGGGGAAGCAATTGCATTCCCAGTCGTTGGGTGGCGAGCAAGAAAACCAAACTTTGAGATGCACTCTTCACACTGAATCCAACGGCTGACGCTAACGGCATATTGTTCAATCAGCTGAGTGTTAATTAACTTTTCACAACCACGCTTGACCAACCATTCCCAGGTTTCCTTAAAAATATCAGCAGCGTCAAACTCTAATCCATTTTTCTGTTTGGCTTTTAGGTACTCTTTAACTGGCGGCATCACATGGCCTTCCAAATTAGTTGGAGTTGGTAGGTCAATAACGGTTGCTTTTTGACCAGCTTCGAGCTTATCGTGAAGTGATTTAGGTTTGCGTCCAGCACCAATTCGGGATCCACCACGGTTTGTACCATCTTTAGCCAAATCTCTCCCTCCTTCCGGCAGGGGTTAATACCCTGCTTGATTTCGATTTTTTGCACACGAAGGCCCAGGCCCGCTCCCGCGCGAAAAATTTTTAAGGATTTGATGGCCCCCTCCGTGGTTTAGTAATGATATCGACGTGGCTTTTTATGCCAGCGATCATCCATCTGGGCGGTGATGCGGGAGTGGCATGGCTTACATAATGCCATCAGGTTCTTGAACTCGTTGGTGCCGCCGTGTTCCAGAGGCAGAACGTGATGGACCTCGGTGGCTTGGGTATACCTTCCTTGGCTCAGGCACATCTCACAGAAGGGATGGTGGAGCAAGTAGCGTTGACGGATCTTTGGCCAGCCGTGATGATAGCGCGGACGACTACGCTTTGGTCGTTGGTAACGATTATAGTGAGAGCTGACTTGCTTGGCGTGCGCGTCACAATAAGTGTTGTGGGTTAATCGTGGGCAGCCAGGGTAGCGACAGGGTTTCTTAGGTGAGTAAGGCATGACACTCCTCCTTTCTGAGGTTATAAGAAAAGCCCAGCAGTTCTAAGCTGCCAGGCTTCAGTGTTATAAAGCAAATGCCTTATCTTAATTTTCTACACTATCATCGTAACATGGATAAGCTGATTGTTTGTTCTGCGTTTTACCTTTCTAATGGTGGGATCCATAAAGCAAAAGGGTAAGGTGGTCGAGTGCTTTGTTCTTTCGATTATAAGCAGTGGTTTTCGCAATGAAATACTTGTCCATCATGATAGTTAGTCCCTCGTTCATTGACTGGTTTGGAGTGCGGTAGCAAACGTCTAAAACAAACCGCTCGTCGTCAGATAGTTCTTGCCAGGCTGGCTCGAACCATTTGAAGTAAAGCTGGGCTTGTTGGTAACGTTCATTCAGTTTGGTTGTCTGGTCGATGCCATGCAGCAGGCGATGTTCAGTCGGGTTATCCTTTTTGCTGCCACTGGGTGAAAAACCATAGTGAGGCGAACTGACACCAACCATTTGTTCCTTAGCTAGTTTCAGTTCGTCTTGGTAAGAGTCAATGATGAACTTCATACCATCGTAATCTTTCAAGGCTGCGACGGTCGCTCGTCGTTTGTCTAAGTAGTTCCACATGATACTCATGCCACAACACTTCCTTTCAGGTTGGCTTTCACCGCATTGATTAACGCTAGCTGGGTTTTATCTTTACGTTTCAAGGCGGCCAGAATGTTTTCGTCAATGGTTCCTTCGGTGATGATGTGGTGGATAACTACTGGCTGACGCTGTCCTTGTCGCCAGAGCCGAGCGTTGGTTTGCTGGTAAAGCTCCAGGCTCCAAGTCAACCCATACCAAATCAAGGTGGCACCACCAGCCTGCAGGTTGAGACCATGTCCGGCAGAAGCAGGATGAATCAATGCCAATGGAATATTACCAGCGTTCCAGTCCTGAATGTCTTTAACAGTTTTAATCTCGCGAGTAGTGAATCGTTGCTTGATCTGGGAGAGATCGTGTTTGAACCAGTAAGCAACGAGTACTGGTTTACCATTAGCCGCTTCAACTAAGTCTTCTAGCGCATCAAGTTTACGCTGGTGAATTTGAACAACCTGTTGTTGATCATCATAAACACAGCCATTCGCCATTTGACAAAGTTTATTGGATAGACTGGCTGCATTTAATGCATCGATCTGCTTGCCTTGGGTAGACACCACTAGTTGTGCGTTAAGTTCATCATAGATTGCTTGTTCGTTGTTACTCATCTTGACCGGTACTGTGTTCATGGTTAGCGGTGGAAGATCCAAGTAATCCTGAGACTTCATGGAGATGGTGATGTCATCAATGGCCCGGTAAATACTCTGCCCAGCACCCGGCTTTGGCTTGTAAGTGAAGACTTGATACATATTGCGTTTGTCGGGATCAAAGTAGTTCGCCCTGTAATATGAGATGAAGCGTCCGAGCCTTTTACCCATATCTAATACCCGAAATTCTGCCCACAAATCCATTAATCCATTAGAAGATGGAGTACCAGTTAAGCCCACCACGCGCTTGATTAATGGCCGTACTCGTTTGAGGGCTTTGAAGCGTTGGGAGCGATAAGATTTGAAACTTGATAGCTCATCAATTACCAGCATATCGTAATTAAAGGGTACGCCGGAGGATTCGATTAGCCACTTTAAGTTTTCCCGATTAATAATGTAAATGTCGACATCTTGGTGCAGTGCTTTAATGCGTTGTGGCTTGGAACCTGTAACGACCGAATAGGTCAGATCCTTTAAGTGATCCCACTTCTCAATTTCTTCTGGCCAGGTTTGTTTAGCAACTCTTAACGGGGCTACAACTAAGACCCGGTGAACCTTTTCTTCCTGGATGAGCTGCTTAATGGCCGTTAGGGTGATGACGCTTTTACCTAGACCCATGTCGAGCAGGATGGCAGCAACTGGGTGATCCAGGATAAACTGAGTGGCGTATTGTTGATATTCATGCGGTTTGTATCGCATCGAGCATTCCTCCAATCTGATCTAATTGGTTGCAGACAAAGACTTGAAAGCCAAGTTGTTTCAACTGATTAATTCTTTGTGTCTGCAGTGGGCGGGGATGTTTACTTGGGGCTTTCATTTCCACAAAACCCATGTGGCCACCAGGAAGCAGAACTAACCGGTCTGGCACTCCGGCCATGGAAGGAGAGGTGAATTTCAGGCAGAACCCGCCGCGATGCTGAGTAGCTTTCACAAAAGCTGCCTCGATTCGTTTTTCTAACATATTTGATAATCCTTTCTAATCGCTGATTCATCAACGCTTTCACACGATTTGTGACGGTCATGTCAGTTGAATTACTACTCTTCTCTATACTTCTTTTTTTCTATGTTTTATTCCTATATACAAGTAAGAAAATAGACTGTCATGAGTGTCATAGTTATTAAGGAAGGTTGATGGAACAAGCTTTTTCCTTAATTAATAATGACGGTCAATGACACTCAACTGAGGAACTCGTTAGTATCAACTTTTAATCGCAGTCCTTTGACGAACCTTCCATGTTGTTTTCGTTGACGTTGAAAGCCAGCATTTTTAAGAGCCGTGTAAAAGTCAGTGGTACTTCGGGTGTATTCACCTATACCTTGGCAGTATTCTCGGTACTTTTGATAGAGGTCACCGGACTTTTGCTCATATTCTGGGTTTAATTCGCATTTTTCGTTGAGAAAATGTCCGAGCCAATCATTGTCAGCATGGTAAGCCTTGACCGCTTTTTCGACTGCCGCCGGAGTAGTTAATCGGTAATCTTGCTGAATGATTCGTTGCGCGCCTTCAATGATCCACTGCAAAACAGCCGGACCGGCTTGTTCGGTTAGATACTGGGTATAGTTTTTAATGTCGTTCCGTTTGGCAATCTTGGCCTTAAAAGGAATCACAATTAACCGCCGCCAAATTCCTTCATCGTTACCACCCACGTGGGGGAGGTAGTTGGTGTAAAGGACAATGGTGTGACTGGGGGTAAAGGAGAAGGGCTTCATGTATTTCTTCTCGGCATATATTTCATCGGTCGAACAGAGCTGCTTGACTATTGAAGTATTCAGCCGTTTACCTTCTTCCAGTTCAGCGGAGATGATCAGTCGTTTACCTTTAACTTCGGCCATTTCTGGTTTGACATTGCGGCGGACCCCGGTGGTCAAGGCATCGGCAGAAAGGTGGCCGGTGTAAGTACCGAGCACATTGGCAATCGTGTTCCAGAAAGTTGATTTACCATTTCGTCCGCTGCCATAAGCAATGATCAGGGCTTCTAAGTAAACCTGACCGATTGCTACCAAACCCACGATTTCTTGAACATAATTAATTAATGCTTGGTCGTTGCAGAAGAAGGTTTTCAATGCTTCTTGCCAGAGGTCCATTCCCTGATTACCGGGAATACAGGAAGCTGATTTAGTAATTAATTTGCTTGCTTGAATATCCTGTTGACCGTGCATCCCTTTCTTTAAATTGAAAGGACCAATCGGGGTATTCAGTAAAAATGGATCGGCATCGAATTCGTTGATTTCTTTGACGAGCTTTGGCCGTGAATTGGTTAAGATACCGTTAATCCCTCGAGTGCTGCGCTCTTTCAAAATGAAAGCCTCATAGTTTTTAGCATTCTCGTAGTCTTTGAACGCCACCTGTTGTTCATCATTAAAGGTCCGGCTGGCTTTTGTCTTGCCCATTGTTTGCAGGGCGTTAGCTACCCCATTGTTTTTAATTACTTGGTAACTTTGAGAGACACGGAGTTGGGCATCAGCTAGTTGTTGATCAGTGAAACGCTGAACCTCACCGAGAGCTAGCGGTTCTGATTCCTGCCAGACCTTGCCATCAAACCACATGAAGCCTGACTGATTGGTGTAGCAAACTCGGTTCTCGCAATTGTCGACAAAGACATAGGATTCACCAGTGTCAGAATAGTCATCGGGTTGCAGGTCATCGTTAGGCTGGTTATATTCTTCAGGCGGAATATAGCCTTTTTGACTAGCCATGCGTTGGCCAAATTTGATAGCACTGTGCCAGATAGTTCTTAGCTCTTGATCTTTTAGTGGCGGATCACACTTAGCGGCTTCATCTTGGAATGCTTGTTGGGCTTCGGCGGTATTACCAAGTCGCATAATGATTCGACCAGCAAAATGGGAAAGGGTGGCATTGCGCTTGCCTTCGCGAATGGTGCCGACACCTTGCTTGGCAAAGTAACGTTGGGCCATCATAAATTGGTCCATTGTCTGTGTTCCTTCATGCCAGGTAACTTTTGTAATTGGAACACCGAAGACAAAGCGGGCAGCATCAAGGGCGTTATCGTCAAAGTAGGGGAAGTATTCCTGCAGTTCGTGTTTTAGTTCGGCATAGGTTTTCGCATCTGTAATCTCAGTAATAGGGAAGTAGACATGAAACTTAGGTCGGGATGCCTTCTGGTTTTTAGTTTTCATGTTGTTGCGTGACAGTGCGATAGCAAAGGCAACACCATCAAAGTAATTGGCAATATCCGCGGGCTTGATCCAGGCTGTAGGATCATCTGAGTGATCGTTGTCGCAGTCCATTACTAGGCAATCAGCCTTGATGAAATTAGCGATGTTACGCTGATTGTTTTTGAATTGGCCACAAACATGATCGTAGTGGACAGCTTGTTCTAGTTCCTTAGTGTTAGTGATCGTCAACTGACGGGGATAGGTCGTATTGCTGGCCTGACCAGCACTAGTCGCAGTTGATAAGGTAAAGTACATCTTTAGTGGACCTCCATTTCGGTATTAAAGTAGCGGATGTTCTTATTTTTTCGCTTAGCTAGGCGGATGAAGTAGCGCATGTCGTGCGTTGAGTTGCCAAATGACCAGACTTCGGCACACTTAGTTAGCATGACGATGTTGATAAAAAACGCGACTTGAAACTCCTTGGAACGGTGCAGATTAATAAATTGTGGCAGGTAAAGCTGCGGACAAACGGGAATCCCGCCGTGTTGATAGACAAAACGGCAGTAAGAGCGTACTGCTTTGAGACTTGTCGGATCGCCTTTCACCACTTCGGTAAAGGGAGCGACCACAAAGATCATTGGTCGGTATTGCGGGTTTGGTTTGTCCTGACGCAGCTTGGCAATTGCCTTGGTTACTTCTGACATAGATTCAGATCCTTTCATAAAAAATTTGAGTACTCAAAAAGCCCTCACCAATAAGCCAGATGAGGGCAGAAAGTAAACTATTAAAATTAATCTTTTTTGTAAAAGTCGCTAACAAAACCAGCAGCGTTGAGGATTAAACCATTGGCCCAGTCGGGAACTTTGGTCATGAGCTGAACTATGGTGTCAAGTGACCGATCGGCAGGGGCGTCAATTACGGCTTCATCATGAATGTGCATTACGACGGGATTACCAGCTGTTTCTAAGCGACGCATAGCCCCGGCTAACAAGTCCCGACTAGTTGCTTGGACAATGTTTTCTACCAGCTTGGCCCCATAGGTTTCAATTCGATCCCATTTTTTCACGGTGTTGATTCCCATGAAGGTAATCGATTCAGAACCAAAGCGATTGGTGCCGATCTTTGGTTTGGGGTAGCAAAGATAACGTCCCGATCGTAAACGAAGAAACATGCAACCACTGCGATAAATAAATTTCATTCCGTGGGTAGTTTGCGGGAGGTGCGTTTTAATGCATTCTTTAGCTGCTTTATCAACGTCCCACCAAAACTGCACAATGTGAGGACTAGCATTACGCCACATTTGAACCAGTGGCGGTAATTCATCATCAGTTAAGCCAAGCTTAGTGGCACCCATGGCTTTGAGGGCACCAATGGAACCGCCATAGCCCAGGGCGAGTTCGGCAATTTTACCCTTTTGACGGAGTTCACCATTGATGCCATGTTTGACGACCGGGACACCAAACATCTGACTCGCGGATGCACAATAGATATCTTCATTCTTGGCAAAGGATTCTTGTCGCCATTTTTCATTAGATAGCCAAGCAATCACCCGTGCTTCAACCGCTGAGAAGTCAGCCACGTAGAAATGATGATTTTTGCTAGGGATAAAAGCAGTGCGAA
>SKER01001538.1_pt1 | contig 18414 bp, 17 predicted proteins | sample 4826961 | NCBI WGS metagenome assembly SKER01 (sample SAMN11008804, study PRJNA524170) | human gut metagenome | biome: Human fecal sample; material: Feces; isolation source: fecal sample from pouch patient p47 | host: Homo sapiens | place: Israel: Tel-Aviv | collected 2016-11-16 | reverse complement strand
TTTCAATGTGCAATTTTAATTTATATTGAACGCTCACAAGAGCATATCAATCTTTTTCTCATCAGATTAGATTATCCGAGTTTTCGGACAGTCTCCCCCACAAAATTGTTCACTTCGCAGCAAAGTTCCTTATAATCTTCTACTTCTAAACCATGATTGATATCATACAATAAAATTTTTTGTTCTACTTCTCGCCAGATAGATTCCAAATTGCCCTGAATATAAACATCTGTATCTAAATATATTAGTTTCTCAAAACCTTCCGCACACAAGTGCTTCAGCACACATAACTTATAAAAAGCTAATGACAGGTATATTCTGCTGGGAAACAGAATTCATCATAAGGAATAGTTACAATTCCAACATTTTCTCTTCTCAAAACACTTACAATTTCATCTGGCATATCCGATTCTAGCAAATTTGTTGACAAAATAACCTCTGCATCTTTGTTAAAACGTTTTGCTGACACAAGAGCTACACTTGCATTTTTCATATAAGTCAGAAGTCTTTTATCTCCTGACGAAAAGACATTTTCTCCTGATTGCATATTAGGCTTATATGCAAATGGAATGCATATAATCTTTTTATTGAACTTCATATTCCCTCCTAATTTTGTCGATTGTGAATCTTGCTAATAATTACTCCTTTTAAAAATCCAAATTCTTTCCTATTAAACACTGAATTAACTATCAAATATACGCCACCGATCAATGCCGAATAAACAATCCCCATAGCAAAGAAAATAATATATGACTCCATTTTGATATTTATTTTTTGATTTATCAACAAAATCATTAAAAAAAGTGAGATATTTATAATCACTGTCTTATATGAATGAATAGGATTTCGTTTCAATAACTTAATATCAGCATACAAAATTATATCATTGGTTCTATATGCTAATGCTATAATCGTTCCTAATAATACTCCATATATTCCAAACTTCGGCGTTAAGATGAGTGATATACCTAAATTCAACACTGCTTCTATAATAGTTCTAGAAACTGTTTGTGGCATATGCCCGGCAATACGTATCAAATTATTCGACACCATTCTTAAAGCACTTAATATTTGAATCAGGCAAAACATCAATGGTAAATATGGTAAAATATAGTTTTCGTCCATGCCACTTGTATACAATATCAAAAATGGTTTAAATAGCACGTAGCAAATTGACATTAATGCCGCAACAAACGCACTATAATATACATTATATGTATCATGGATTAATATATATCTTTTTTCATTCTCATAATATGTTAATCCTAATGCAAATGCCAACCCATCATTCAATGTATTACATAAAAGGTTCAGTGCCGTTATAATCATATTATACACGTTATAGATACTTACAATTTTTAATGTACTCTCCAATGTCAAAACAATGGTATCCGTACTCATAAATATCAAGGATGTAATTTGATGAATCAAGAAAGAATTTTTTTGATTCAATGCCTCATAATTAGGTTCCGCATTTTTTATTATCCAATTATATTTTTTATTGCAATACCATTTATATATGAACACCTGAATGATATTAATCAACAAATATAATGCCTGTATTAATACAATAGATTGATTTAAATAGATAACAAGTATCTTGGCAAGATATGAACTAATCTGCACAAACAACCCTATATTGGTAACTACATAAGCTCGTCCCTCTGCAAGCATTAATTGTTTTATTGTTGCTTGATAATAAAAATCAATTACCCCTGATAATCCACTCAATAAAATAATAATCATCATGTCTATTTTATTAATCTGGCTATCTACAACCACCGGATATGCAACAGTAAATATACAAACACCAATCAAATAATACAAAGAAATTTTTCTATAAAATTTTTTTGTAGCACTTAGTATTCCTGATATCCCCAACAAATCTTTTTGAGCGATCGGTTGATATAATGCTTGTATTGTTGCAGCACCAACACCTGCTTCAAGTAATGTTAAATATGACAAAAGTTGTGATATTGAAGAGAAAAAACCGTTAACTTCTGATCCATATGTTAATATCATCATTCTGGGAACAATCATACCAAATGCCAAAATAATTAACTGGCTTCCTATCCCAGCCACGATATTCATTAATCCTCTTTTTAATTTCATCTAAACAGTCTCCTGAATTTCTTTATAACAAGAAGTGGTAAAACACCATGATATTTCAAAAAAAACATCATTCTTTTAAAAGGCATTTCCACATCTTTTATTCGTACATTTTTTATTGCATTATAAACCTGCTTATTTTTGCAATATTTCATTATACGTTTAAAGCTTTTTAGCACATTCCAATTCGGTGCTAACATTTCATTTTCAATTGCCAACTGCGTTAAAAACAAGATGTAATAATTCAATTGTTTATCTATATTAGGAATTGTTTTTTCCGAAAATCGTTGGTTTAATATTTGAAATAAATCAATATTCTCTTCTAAATACTGTGATCTATATGTCTGTGTAACAGATTCTGGATTTTGTCTATAGTGGTACAATGCTTTTTCATTATAAAAGAAAATGGTATTCGCATTTTGTATAGTCGGATACATAATCAATCCGTCTTCGCCTATAGAAATCCTTTCATTTAATTCATCGTATACCAACATTTCTTTTTTTATCACTTTATTACATAATGACGGTTCAACCCCAAACTGATAGAATTCTCCATAATAAAGCAACCTTGGAAATATATCTTTACATACTCTTTCTCTATCATATTCCCCCTCAAACTTGCTATAAACTATTTCTTTCTTTATCCCATAATCTAAATAATATGGGAATATAATTATGTCATATTCCTTTTGTAAAATCGGACATATTATATTATATGCATCTCTTTCCAGCCAATCATCTGCGTCAACGAAACTAATGTAGATGCCTCTAGCGACATCAAGTCCTGCTTTTCTTGCTTTATATGCTCCTTCATTCTCTTTATGTATTACCGTTATATTTGAATACTTTCCTGCATATTCATCACATATTTCCCCACTAGTATCCGATGAGCCATCATCTACTAATATTATCTCTATTGAAGTAAATTGTTGGTTCACCAAACTATCTATACATTTTCCAAGATGCTTTTCAGCATTATAAACAGGTATAATCACACTAATAATTGTTTCCATGTCATCCTCTATTTCTCACAATATATAAAATATATAAAATCTAATATCCATAAGCATCGTCAAGCCTGCACAATAATATAAAAATATACATTTCACTATAAACATACATAAATCTTCATTCTTATTATATTTCAAATAGTTTATTCCATTTTTCACTATATTAAGTAGCCATGAAATAACGATAATTGCCGTTCCCAATATACCTACATTTAATAATAAATCTACATATTCATTATGTGCTACAGCATAGCTTAACCCATTTTTTCTTTCTATCGCTATAGAATTGATTATATTTCCCCCAACTAATTTCTTTAAAATATTCTGTGATGCAAAATATTCCAAATGTTCTTTTGACAAATTGGTTCGTCCAGTTGATGCTTTACTTATACTTCCTAATTTAATTAAATCAATTCTTTCTTGAAGTCTTACTGCAACCGTTCCAAGCATCGGTGTGTCTGGATTCTGTAATCCATAATTATATATCCCAATCATCACACAAGCTGCAATCATAAGATAACTCAGTGTTTTAATCGTTATTTTGTTTTTTAACAATAAGTATATTAAATAAATTAATACAAAACCAAGTATTGCTGTCATACTCATGGTCGACAATAGCATAACCAAAAGCGCAAATATGACTATTAAACGAGGTATTTTAGCAAAAAGTTGCAAACATAATACCGCAAATACAGCAACCATAAAAAATATTCCCATATAATTTGGATCATTAAAAGTTGCCATCCATCGCTTTAAACTCAATACTTTATTTACCGTCATGGAATCATAAATCATTACATTATCATTAAATATTCCAGTTGCATAACTACACAAACACCCGATGGCATAATATTTAAAAAAAGGCACTATTTTATCACTTTTTCTATACAAATATTTTTTTACATAAAAAAATATTACTAAGCTACAAACAATAAAAGGAATCGCTAATTTTATACTATAGACAAAAAAACAGGTACAGGAATATATAAATATAACTGCAAAAGCTCCAATATTACGCCCATCTATCCTAGTCAAACCTTTTCTCCCAATTATTAACTTTGCTCCCATGAGTAATAAATATATAACAAATATTGACAAATTAATCCCAGGCAAAGCCAATATTGAATAGTATAACATTACAAGTGGGAATGCTAAATAATATTCCTCATATTTGAGTAACAAAATAAGTAATACACATACAATACTTGACGTTATTGTATAATTTACTATTCCTGTTATGCATGCAAAAAAATAAATAGCAAATAATAGTATGTACGGAATCTGCTTCCTCTCCATATGAAAATGTATTTTTTTCATTTTTAACTTTATTTTCATATTTTTACTACAATGTTTAATCAATTAAAACATGTTACCCCTTCCTATTATTTTTTAAGATCTCATCCACACAATGCATTGTTGCTTTTTCATCAAAAATCATATTAATTAATTGATTTCTAATTTCGTTTTGTAATTCTTCACAGTTATACAATTCACATAAAGCGTCTGCAACTGTTGTATCTTCGTTCTCAACAACTATACCAGTTCTTCTATTATCTATTTGATCTGTTACTGACTTATATCTTGTCACCACTGGTATTACCCCTAGCATCATACTCTCTTTAACTGTAACTGGTGTTCCTTCATAATGAGAGGTCAGACAAAAAACTTTACTTTCTTTCATAAATGGATATGGATTCATTTTCGCTCCGACTAGCAAAACATGTTGTTCTAAATTATTTTCTATAACCATTTGCTGTAATGTTTCTTTCTCGCCTCCATCACCAATGATCATCCATTTGAAATCATACTTTTTTTCTTTTAAAATAATTGCACATTTTATTACTCTGTACAACGCTTTTGCCGGATCCAATCTTGCAACGGTTATTACTTTAAACCCTTTATATTTTTTCCATTCTTCATACTCTTTATCTTGTATAATTTCGTCGGCTCTTTCAAATACCAATTGTTGACTCAACATATTTTTTATAATAATACATTTCTCACTATATTGAGGTAAGCAGTTTAAAAAATCATATTCACATGCCTTTGAAATATTAACAATATATGTAATCCGCTCTATCCAATCCCGTTCTAATTTTGGTGTTTCAGATATTTTACTGAACAACGAATGGAACCATGCCATTTTTATGTCAGCATCAACCCGATATGCAATATATTTATCTGACCATCCTTCCATTCCACCAATTGCCACGTCAAATTTCATATTTATTTTCCTTGATAAATATTTTGCCTGCATCTCAGAAAATAGCGTTACAGGGTATTTCTTTTCTTTATGTTTAATTTGATAAAACAACCCTTTATATAATGTACTGCTAAATAAAATTCTGCACATTTTTTTTATATTTTGCCATACATTTTTTTCTTTTACTGCTGGTTTCAATACTGTTACATGTTTAGGAATATACGGTAATAAAGCACCAGTATTTCTATACAAAATCAAATACATATCATATTTTTCTGGGTTCAAATTATTCATCAAAGATAAAAGACTAGTCGTACTCCCACCGATATCCATAGAATAATATGAAAAAAGAATTTTTTTTCTCATCATTTTATCTCCAAAAAATCAATAACTTTTTTTGCTTGTATCATATTATTTTTTTCTTTTAACACATATTCTCTTGCTCTTTCCCCTTTTTCTACCAACTTTTTTTCTGCTAGTCCTAATATATTCGTCAATTTTCCTGCCATTCCATCAATACTTTCATCTTCTAATATATACACATACTCGAGATATTCTTCTGGCATTCCTGGCAGTCTCGCCATTAATGCCGCTGTTCCTGATGCCATATATTCCATGTTTTTTGATGGAAAAGAATATTTTGTAAATTCTTCATCTGAAGGACGCGGATTCACTAATAAGGTTGCCTTCTGTTGCTCTTTAACAATGTATGAATTCGGTTTTAATCCAAAATATTTTATATTACTATTCTTTTTACATACCTTTAATAATTCATCCTTATACTCGCCATCACCATATATATGTAATTCTGAATCTGGTATATTCGCCTTATCAAAGCCTTTCACAAGCATTTCTATTCCATATTTACGATCTAATATCCCGGCATACATACACACCTTTTTTGAGTATTTCTTTTGTTCAGAAATACTCTTCTTCCCCATATCGATGTCAACCATTCCTTCTATAATAATATAAGGTTTTTGTTTATGTGTAATATTGGCTATAATATAATCATTCATCTGTTCTGTCAGCAAAATATACTGATCATATAATCGAACAATCCAATTATTAATTCTATCCTTTTTTCCTAATAACATATCCGGCAAGTCCGTAACTATTCCCACCGAAGGTACTTTCATAATCTTAGCCCCCAGAACACTGCCCAATGCAACAGATTTATTCAAACAATCCGCAATTAAAACAACATCTTTATTCTTTTTGGCAATTGAAATAAAGCTAAACATAGACGCTATAATAGCAAAAATGTGTTTGATAACCGGCAGATTTATAACCATTGGATAATGATAGATAATCCCACTATTCTTTTCTGTTTCTTCCAAATATATTTTTTTCTTTGTATTACTTCTCGTAACCGGAAGTATTGTTAGTGCAGCAACCTTACAATTATTTAATTTAAACCCTTCCACAAGCAATCGATGGAATTTCTGCACTTGAAAGCCATCATAGTCAGTAGTATTACGGAACGTTTTCTGCATCTTACACTCAGACATTAAACATGAAGCATATATCACTTTCATTTATCTACTCCCATTCTCACTATAAGTGGTCAAAAAGTCCATATGAACCTTCGCCATATTTTCAAATGTATATTCATGAATTTTCTTTAATGAATTTTCTCCCATTTTCGTTCTTAATGTATCATTCAGTATTAGTTTATTCATTTTTTCATAAAGTTTATCCACGTCTTCTACCGGAACAATATAACCATTCTCATCATCTTTAATCAATTCCAAACCTGCAATGCATTTATCTGTTGTTATGATCGGCAACCCATACGCCATTGCTTCATTAATAACTAATCCCCACACATCTTCTCTTGTAGGAAATACAAACAAATCTGCACTTTGATAATACTTAGCAAGTTCATCCGTTCTTTTAAATCCTACAAAATGAACATTGTCCAAACCAAGCTGTTCTTTCATTTGTATATATTCATCGGTCAGAGTTCCACCAACAAGATATACGCCAATATTCTTTGATAATTTTTCACATGCTTTCAGTAAAATATCAAATCCTTTTCGTGGAATAAATTGGCCTACTGTAATGATTACTTTTTCTTCTTTTATAGACAATTCATTTCTAAATTCTTTTTTTTCTTCAACACTAGGAACTTTTTTCAAAATATCCTTTTCATAAATAGACGTAAAAGGATATTTTACCAGCTTATCTTTTGTCGCACCATACATCAGAAAATACTCATCTCCTACAGGCGTTGTACTAAAATACAGTTTTGCACCAGACATGATGTGCTTTTTTATTTTTTCTTTAAACCCTTTTCCATCTTTAGCAAAGCCACCTTCACTTTCCAAAAAATAATCAATTTTCTTCCAGCGTAGATATTCAATCGCTATGATTCCCGTTGGAGTTGCCATATTCGTAACAAAAATATAATCATAAACTCCCCTTTTCAAGTATTTAATGACCTGTGGGCAAAAAGCCGCATCTACGTCTGTAGCTATCCCTTTTAAAATAATCCCTTTAAAGTTTTTAAAATTATATTCTTTCCAACTGTCATCACGCTCTGTCGAAGTTGACTTATCAAATAACACTGTAAGCTCACAATACTTACCTAATTCATTAAAATAATTGACCATATATGGAGATGGTACATTCGTCAAATATAAAACTTTCATTTACACTTATCCTTAATATCAATTTTATTTTACACCCACAAGAACAAATACTATCTTCTGATCAGACATTTGTTTTGCTAATTGAAGTACTTGTTTTCCACCTTTTCTTTCGATCATAATATCCGGTGCTATTGCTACCACAACCTTATCATCTTTTGAAATATTCAATTGTTGTTTCAAATCAACTGTATCCATTGGGTGAAAAATATCTATATCAATTCCATTATGAATAACCTGTATATTTTTATCCTTTAGGAATGATAATTTCACCCTATCTGCCAGCCACTTGCTTGGTGTCACAATGTCAATATCCATATCTTCAAGCAACTGTTTCTTTTTCAAATACATCTGCTTTGTTTTATCGAATATCATACTCTTTGGATATTCTTTAATTGCGGGACAATTTTCACAACCACTTATATATTTCTTGCAGTCATATGCATATCCACATTTTCCAGTGTACATATATTCACAATGAAATGTCCAGACTACTTTAATTTTCTTTTTCTTGATATATTCGAGCAGAGGCTTAATATTTACAAAATAAGCATGCAACTCATGAATATGAATCACATCTGGTTTGAACTTTTCTATATACGCTATCAATCTTCTTGTAGATATTGGTGAAAAACATCCGTTATAACCTGTAATTCTCGCAAGTCCTGCATGAATATTGGTTTCCCAATCTAAACCAAATTTATATATCCCATCTTCGAGGATTTCATCACCTCGTCCATAGCATATAGCTGCTTCTCTCCCATCTTCTTTCAATCCTTTAAAGAGATTATATACAATTTTTCCGGTTGATGAAAATTTGCAATTTACATCGATTAATAAAACCCTTTCTTTTCTTCCTTCCCTGTCATACACTTTCATGTATTCTCGAACCATATGTTCATTCGAATACTGACTTTGTGCAGTCTCTGCCAGATCCGAGTAATCCTTATGTAGAATCGTTTCAACTTTTTCTTTTAAGCTATCAATATCTCCATATTCCACAAACGAATCTTCTTTTGTAACGCTGGTTTCTTTTGTTCCACCTGTATCAAATCCGGCAACAGGCGTTCCACAACACTGCGCTTCTAAGCAAGTTGTTGGAAAATTTTCCTTTTTGCTACATATAACAAAGACATCTCCCAAAGAATAATACTTTGCCAGTATTTCCTGATTCTTGACAACCGGAAGCAATCTGCAGTTTTCTCCGTAATCCATTCTATATCTCCTTATAAATACCTGCCTGTGTCAATTCCTCTTCACTCGGCGCAGTAATCAGTACTGCTTTCAGCCTTCCATAGTAGACAAACATACTTCCCCCTGCAGCAGCATGGGCATGTCCCTCGTGGAGTACTTTTTTCAGATCATTGATTCCACCGGCTCCGCCGATTGCTGTCACAGGAACCTTCACTGACTCTACCACGCTCTTGACAAGATCTATGTCATATCCCTGCATCATTCCGTCTTGATCCACCGAATTAATAATAATCTCACCGGCTCCAAGAGTTTCTGCCCTCTTTGCTAATTCCACAGGTGTAATATCTATGATCTCATGTCCATCTTCAACGACACACTTATATCCTTCTTTTACTTTTTTAGCATCAATAGATGCTACAATACTCTGGTTACCAAAAAATTCCGCTGATCTCATTATCAATTCAGGATTCTTAATCAACCCAGTATTAATAACCACCTTTTCATATCCGATTGCAAGCAGTTCATGCACTTGTTCCACTGTAGTAATCCCTCCACCACAGCTCAATGGCATAAACGCTTCACTTGCAATGTCCTTAAGCAACTCGAAATCAGGTTCTTTTCCGTTTTTTGTCGCTCCAATATCCAATACGGAAAGTTCATCAATGCCTTTACGGTTAAATATCTTTACTGCATTCACCGGATCTCCCAAATATGTTCTTTTACCAAATTGTACAGTTTTAATTAAATCCCTGTCATCTACAAGGAGTACCGGAATAATTCTTGGTCTTGTAAACATTGCTTAGCACTCCTCCACAAAATTCTTTAATAACGCCATTCCAAAGTCATGGCTTTTCTCAGGATGAAATTGAACTCCCATAACGTTATCTTTGCACACCGAAGCCGCAAATTCATATCCGTAATCACATGTCATCAATACATTCTCTGCCGAATCACATTTGGCATGATAAGAATGCACAAAATAAAATCTCTGTTGTCCTGTAAGATTCTTCACTAACGGATGAACTTGTTTAAACTCTACAACATCCCATCCCATATGCGGAATTTTCAGATCCGTATGATCCAGCTCGAAGCGAACTGTTTCAAAAGGTATAAGATTCAATCCGTTTAATTCACCTTCGTCACTTCTTCTTCCCAATAGCTGCATTCCAAGACAGATTCCTAATATTGGCTTTTTGTCAACATCAGCAATCTTTTTCACAAAATCTATGAGTCCCTTTTCAGCCAGCCGGCTCATTCCTGCATCAAATGCGCCAACACCCGGCAGAATGTATCTGTCACAGTTTTCTAATGTATCAATATCTGAAGATATCACAGACTTTTCACCGATAACTTTTAACATGTTTTGAATTGACCCAAGATTTCCGAGTCCGTAATCTATTATTCCAACCATAATTAAATCCTCAAATTTCTGTTTTCCATTCCAAGTAATTTACTGATTTTTACTCCTAATTTGATCATCCACATGGAATTCTTATAATCATTTGGTGTATGATTCGGTCCCTCAATGATCTCATCAAATTCTTCTACTGAAATTCCAAGCTTCTTTGCCACATATTCTTTATCCTGTTGCATCTGATCCGGATCATACGGCGGCTGCTCTAAACGTTTCAGAGCTTCTTCCCTTGTCAGCGTACCTGCAAGTATTTCATTAGAAGCAACATTTTTCCTTGTATCAAAGCCAAATTTATGCGGTAAATAATACCCCTCAAAAAATCTGGTAAATACATTTTCATAATGCTTATTTGCATATTTGGTCCAGCCATATTTTTCATGAAGCAGTTCTTCTGCTTCCGGCTTATTATACACAACATAATCCAATGGATATGCCCTATGCATACCTTTGAAATACCGATAATAAATCTTATATTTTAACATTCCACATGTCGGATATGTTTTTAATTCTCTTTTGCCGAACTTCTTATGAATATCTTTTGCCATTCTCAGATCATTCATATACAGCCATTCTACCGGTGGACGAATGAACTCTGTAGCACTGTTAGATCCAGTTAAAACATACTTAATATCATGTTTCACCGCATAGTTATACAGCCCTGCAAAAATTGCATGATCCTGTGGAAAATCCTGTGAAGAAATTCCCGATTTAAAGAAAGATAATTGTAAGTCTGCCATTTCTTTCCAGTTAACTACTTCTGTATACATGTCAAGATCAAGCCCTTTTACAATCTTTTCAATATTCTCAACTGCAACGTTAAGATTCCATCCTGTGTCAACCACGAAAGCTAAAGGTCTTAAATGCATAACTTCTTTTGCAATATAAGCAAGATAGGAACTGTCTGCACCGCCTGATAGTCCAAGGATGCAATCATATTCATTATTTTTTCCTGCTTTTCTTATTTTCTCAGCTAACTCCTGAAGCTCATTAAATCGATTTTCATTCGGTTTCCAATATGGTGCTATATTCTTATCAAAATTTCTGCAATGATCACAAACACCATTCTCATCAAAGGTAATCTTTGAGTCTGTTGTATCCATTACACATCTTGTACATCTTTGATATGGTCTGTCGTTCATTCTTATGCCTCATCTCATTAAAATGGTTCTTTATTTTCTGATTCTTTTTTCAATTCCCAAAAGTTCATATAATCGGATACCCATATTATATAATTTTTCCTGACTTCTGAATTTTTCGGTACATTCTGGCATATCATGAAATGCCATTAATTCCTCTTCACTAATTTCAAGCCTTTTCGCCACTTCTTTGAACAATCCTTTACTTTCTTCTTCCGAAAGAGGCGGCTCTTCCAATATTTTCAAAGCTTCTTCTCTGGTCATTTGCCCTGTTACTACCAGACTGGATAATTGTGCTCTGCGGATATCATGCCCGAATCTAGTCGGCGTCCACCAGCCCTCTAAAAACTTCGTAATCAAGTCTTCAAAATGTTTCTGTCCATATGGAACATATCCATATTCCTCACCCAGTGTATCGATCATCTGCTGTCTTGTAACCGGTACCAGATTTAACGGCTTTAACGTCTTAACCCCTAATACATACGGAATCCAGAATTTGTGCTTAAATCCGTTTGTAAATGTATACTCTTTAATTGGTATACTACAGTGTTTACGAATGACATCTTTCATATAAGTGCCATCACCGGTAGGACCAGAACCTCTCTCCCATGATTCCGGATCAGCTATAATTTCCGTTGAGATATTATAGCCATTCAGTATATACTTCACACCCAACTTACGTGAATACTCATCAATTAATGCAATGAACGCATGATCCTGTGGTGCATCCAGCATCTCAAGTCCTGTTCGGAACCAGGCAAGCTGCATCTCCCGCATTTCATCCCAGTTCATCTTCTTGATATGTAATTTCACACCTAATTTATCAGTCATACGTTTGATATTTTTCTCTGCAACTGGAAGGTTCCAGCCTGCATCAATATGGAACACAAACGGTCGTAATCCCCATTCTTTTACCGCAAGATGCAACATATAGGAACTATCCAGACCGCCACTCAATCCAAGAATGCAGTCATACTTTTTCCCTTTTCCCTTTTCCTTAATCTCTTTGATTAATACGTTGAGCTCCCCTTCATGTCCATTTCCATAATTCCATGTTGGAAGAATTCTTTTTTTATATTCATTACATCGCATACAGACGCCATTTTCATCAAACACGATGTCCTCATCAGAGGTATCCATTACACAGCATTTACAAATTTGATACTTTCTTTTTTCCATTGTTCTACCCTCTATTGTCTATTAAAATACTGTTCTATTTGATCCATCAACTCTTGTTTTTCAAAGTTTCTTTCAAAGTATTTCCTACTATTATGACGCATCTTATTCAAGTCATCCTTCGTCATTATGATGATATTTTCACTCAGTTTATCCACATCACCAATTGCACTGCATACCCCACACTCAGCTTCTGTTATTATCCTTTCCGTCTCTCCCTCAGCCGAAGCAATAATCGGCATTCCACATGCCATATAGCTTTGTAGCTTTGCAGGAATTGTTTTGGTCCACAATTCATCATTTTGGAAAGAAAGAAATGCCGCATCACATGCCGCAAGCAGTTCTGGAATTCTCTCTGCTGGTTGTCTTGCAATCATAATAAATTTGTCCTGCACATTCCGTTTCTGAATTTCCTGTTCAAATTCATCCAGATAACGGCCATCTCCAACTATCACAAACTTAACATTCTCTTCTCTCAAAATCTCAGCTGTCTGCGGAAGTATCTGTAACCCTTGTGCTGTTCCGATATTCCCAGTAAATATGACTTTAAATGAATCATCTTCTGGTATTTCTTCTACACTTGTCTTCTCCATCGGCTTGTAAAAGTCTTCTGCATATTGTGGCCAGTAATGCACCTTACTATGTGATACGCTTCTTTTTCGGTTACAAATTGCTTCTACAAAACTTGGACTGGTCGCAAATATTTCATCTGTATTTTTATAAATATAATCAACCATTTTATCTATTGGCTTTATTACAATCGGATTCGAAATTCCAGTTACTGTAATTACATTTTCTGGCCAAAGATCCTGCACATATAGATAATGAGGCACTTGATGTTTGCGTGCATACCAACATCCAATCAACGCCTGTGTCATAGGCGAAACCTCAAATGAGAATACATAATCCACTTTTATCTTGCTCAAGCTTTTCCATATATAACCAGACGCAACAAACGACAAATAATTACAGATAAGTCCGATTGAACTCTTTCCTCTTGCCATTAGAGGAATACGTACAATTCTTATTCCATTCCATTCTTCTGTTCGCTTTCTGGTCAAACTGTATCCCTCATAATATTCTCCTTGCGGATAATTAGGAATCCCCGTCAAAACCGTCACTTTATATCCTCTTTTTACCAATTCCACACACATATCGTTAATTCGGAATGGTTCCGGATAAAAATACTGGCTAATCACCAGAATATGTTTCTTCTTAGACATCTGGTACTCCTCTTACTCTTTTCTTTCTGTCAGATATATAGATTTCATCAGACTGTTTACTCTATATTCTTCTTTATATTCACTCATGTTCATCTCATACGCAGAATCACCAAATGCTTTTGTCGCAAGTCCTCCGATTTTACCAGGTACTAATGCCAGCAGCTTGACAGCCCAATTCATTCCTGGAACCATTATAATGCAATGACCTTTTACATTTGCAATCATCTGAACCATATCAGACGTATTCGTATATTCTGCATTCTGCGGGAAGAACACACCGCTTTCTTCGTTATCTATCATCAATTTTACAAACTGACAAAGATTGTCTATATGTAACATAGATCTTCTATTTTTCACAATTGGGAATATTGGTAATTTTGACGCCAACTTAGCAAGTTCTGGATAATTTCCTTTAGAACCTTTCCCATATATCATCGGCGGACGAAGCACTACTACTTTAAAAGTTTCCGAATTTAATTTCTGTAGCTGCTGATCTGCCTGCCATTTACTATCTCCATAAAAATTTAAAGGTTTTGGTTCTGTTTGTTTTGTAATTATTTTTTCATTACAGCCAGAATATACAATCATTGAAGACATAAATATAAATTGCTTTACTCCAGCTTCTTTTGCTTTTTTTGCAACTTCCAGCGTAAGTTCTGTATTGACTTTATAATATAATTGTTTCTGCTCCTCTGTCACCTTGCCAACGTCTGCATGGGCAATTCCTGCTACATGGTATACTACATCATATTTTGAAAAATCTGTCTCGCTCCAATTATTGTCTCTCATATCTAATGTATCTATAATATATGAGTTTTTTGACTGTAATAACCAATTCTCAACAGACATTCCTATATAACTATTTGCACCTGTAATCAAAATTGATTTTTGTTTTTTCATATTACTTTCTGTTTTCGATATAAGTTCATTTCTATAATCATTTATAAATTCATCACTCAATCTTATCCTTCTTCTCAAATTCGCAATTACCGTTGCGATACTTTCTCCTACTAAAATACCAGTTAATCCTTTTTTTAGCACTGAATTTCTACGATTTTTCATATTTCCCTCTCAATTTTCCTGTTCCGCCTTCAACTATAGAATCATCCCGTCTGACTTTTCTTATAGTTCCAAAAAAACATTGTATATCAAACCACAAACTTTCTCTCTCAACATACTCCCCATCTAACTTTGCTTTTACTGGTATTTCTAATTCATCGCGTCCATTAATTTGTGCCCATCCCGTAAGTCCCGGTTTTACATCATTAGCGCCATACTTATCTCTCTCTGCTATTAAAATATCTTGATTCCATAATCCTGGTCTTGGTCCTATTATAGCCATATTTCCAATAAAAATATCCCAAATTTGTGGGAGTTCATCTAGACTATGCACTCTTAAGAACTTACCTACTCTTGTAATATACTGTTCTGGATTATGCAACATATGAGTTGGAACTTCATGTGGTGTAGACATTTTCATGCTTCTAAATTTATGTAATTTAAAATACTGTTTATTTTGTCCTATCCGTTTCTGAGTAAATAATACAGGACCTGGATCATCAATAATAATTGCAATTGATATTATCATATAAACTGGCGAAAGAATTACCAAACCTCCGAATGAAAGTATAATATCTAATATTCGTTTTATATATTTATCATATATTTTAGGGCAATACTCTGTTTCACCAATTGACTCCAAATAGCCTCTTTCACCATCCGCATTTTCTTTTCCCTCTGGATCCGCTATAAAAACTACTTTTTTACCTTCAAATGGATTTTTTTGTTTCGGTTCATCTTTATATAGAGAATCGCTTTTTTTCTTTTTTGCAAAAATACTCATCACTATAAAAATTACTCCTATAATAATTTCTATAAGACTCCACATTTTTTTAATTTTGTTTTTTTCTAACCTCATAGATTAAATCCCCTTATATTTTCAATCCTATATATCACTATACTTACACTTCTTTCGCTACTGCCGCTTCTTCCATCATCTTGCGCTGCAGCTCATAAGCCTTGCCTTTATTCTCACTTCCATTTTTCCCTGCTGGATGATAGGTAGGAACGATAAGTTCTACCATCTCGCGGATATCTTTGTCATTGTCATACGCAGCTTTCATTAAGACTGTAAGCTGATGAAGGAATTCTTCGGTATCAAATGGAATTGGACAGCCAATGTGGATTAATTCATTTTTCGTTTTCTTTAATCCCTCTTCTGCCATTAATTTTTCCTCGAAGAGTTTCTCTCCTGGCCTAAGTCCTGTATACTCGATTTTTATATCTACATCCGGCTCATGCCCGGAGAGACGAATAAGGTTTCTTGCTAATGTGTCAATCTTTACTGGCGAGCCCATATCAAGGACGAAGATTTCTCCGCCATTTGCATTCGTTCCTGCGGAAAGTACGAGGCTTACTGCTTCTGGGATTGTCATAAAGTAACGGATGATGTCTGGATGTGTTACGGTTACTGGACCGCCTTCTTCAATCTGGCGTTTAAAGAGTGGAATTACGGAGCCGTTGCTTCCGAGTACATTTCCGAAACGTACTGCGACGTATTCTGTTCTTGGAATAAATTTCTTCTGGCGGATCTGATGCATGATGCCATTTTCTTCTTCGCTGTGTGTGTAAAGCATCGGCATCTCGTGTGCTTTTCCTTCTTTGATCATTCGGTCAAAAGACTGGATAATCATTTCGCAGATACGCTTGCTGGCTCCCATGATGTTTGTTGGGTTTACTGCTTTGTCTGTACTGATCAGTACGAATCGCTGGCAGCCGTTGATCATGGCTGCGTAAGCTGTTTTATATGTTCCAACGGCATTATTCTTGATTGCCTCGTTCGGTGATGTTTCCATTAATGGTACATGCTTATGTGCTGCTGCGTGGTATACGATATCTGGTTTATACTGTGCAAATACCTGACAGATTCTCCGGCTGTCACGTACAGAGCCTGTAAGCGCGATCATATTTAAGTCCGGATAAGTTCTCTTTAACCACTGTTCAAGGTCGTATAAGCTGTTTTCGTAGACGTCAAAGAGAATCAGTTGTTCTGGATGATGTCCGGCTACCTGACGGGAGATTTCGGAACCGATGCTTCCGCCGGCTCCTGTTACAAGAACCTTTTTCCCCTGAATATATTGGAATACTTCATCTAAGTTTGCCTTGATCGGCTCACGTCCTAAGAGGTCTTCTACTGCGACCGGCTTCAGCTTGCTTAAAGATACCTGGCCGTTTGCAAGCTGGTATACACCCGGTAAGCTCTTTAATTCACAATTGGTTTCCTGACAGATATTTAAGATATCTCTCTTTTCTTCTGGACTTGCTGTAGGAATGGCAAATAAAATCTGGTCAATCTCATATTTTTCTACTGCTTGTAAGATGGAATCTCTTCCGCCGACAATCGGAATACCAAGCATGTAGCGTCCCCATTTGTTCTTGTTATCATCGATAATACAACATGCTCTGGCATCTACTAAGTCAGAGCTTTTTAATTCCTTTAAAATAACCTGACCTGCTGCACCTGCGCCGATAATCATTGCATGATGAACATTTTTAGCATTCTGTAAATGCTCCATCTTCGTACGTTCCAATGTAATATAGCGATAAGCAAATCGTATCGCTACAGTTAGTATAAACTGTGCTCCGCATCCAACAACATAATAGGCTAATGGCATTCTCTGCACGCAGGCAGTTATACCAACCACCTGAAATATTGTTGTAACTACTGTTGCCGCAAAAATACGATTCAACTCACTAAAGCTGGCAAATCGCCATAAGCTGTTATATAACCTGAATACATAAAACATAATAATAACAAATGCTGTATAAAACGGTGCAAACTTCACAAAGGCTGTTAAATATTCGTGTGGAATATGAGAATATCGTAGATCAAAACGGATTAATAATCCAAAGAAATAGGATACGTTTACTGCTACAATATCATACAGAGCCAAATAAAATGCAATAAACTCCCAATGTCTAAGTCGAAACTTTTCCTCCCTGTAATTCGTTTCAATACACTCTTTTCCCAGACCCCTCGGCTTTCTGGTTTCACTCATTTGTTCTTTCCCCTTTTTTATTTTCTTTTTCGTTGGATATTTTGATTCCATAATGAATCAATGATGCCATGTAAAAATATATAGACACGGCAAAGACAGACTGGATAATACTACAGTCCTTTTAAATCTATATTATATGTATATTTTCCCCAATTCTGTCACTCGTACAGGTTATCTAGATTGGCAAAAGCTTCTATCCCCGCAAACTTCCAATTTTTATCTATGATAACTGTATTCTTC
>SKER01001536.1_pt1 | contig 18441 bp, 16 predicted proteins | sample 4826961 | NCBI WGS metagenome assembly SKER01 (sample SAMN11008804, study PRJNA524170) | human gut metagenome | biome: Human fecal sample; material: Feces; isolation source: fecal sample from pouch patient p47 | host: Homo sapiens | place: Israel: Tel-Aviv | collected 2016-11-16 | reverse complement strand
TCCAGGAACCTGGGTTTATCTCAGTTCTATTTACGAACCAAAGGTTCATCAAGTTCTTGCTTTCAAGATTGGTCGTCAGATGGAGGCGACGTTAGTTGTAGAAACGATTAATCAGGCGCTTGAATGTAATCAAAAGCCACAATATTTTCACTCTGACATGAGTTCACAGTACACCAGCAACGAAGTTGAAACTTTACTTGAACGGCATCAGATTAGCCACTCATACTCAAAACAAGGTTATCCTTATGATAATGGGCCAATTGAAGCCTTTCACTCATTGTTGAAGAGAGAGTTTGCCTTTCAAACAACTTTTTCCAATTTTGAGGACTTGGTAATCCGAACCTCAAATTACATTAGTTGGTTTAATTCCGACAGAATTAGAACGAGTGTTTAGAAAAAGATGTGCCATTTATTGACATAGGAGCAACAGGGCAGAAGAAAATCTGTCCGTAAATCTAGCATAAGAGCACTATTCTTTTAGATAGCGATGTGGGGATTGACGATGACACTTACGAAGAAGTTCAAAAATCTATCGAACAAGTTGCTGCTTCGGCAGCGGGTGGAGTGACAGGAGGAGCTCTAGTCTCTGTATTTGCCGCTCTAGTTCCTATCGCAGGGACTATTTTAGGAACAATGTCAGTACTCAATTGGAAAAAATTATTAAAGTGAGGTAATAAAATGGGAAACCTTGGATGGTATCAATTAATGACAACAGTTGCAAAAAAGGTAGGCGGTCCAAAGCAACTCCTTGCTCTTGTGGCAGCAGGTGGCTATGTAATAATCCGTGGTGTTGAAGCAGGTGGTAAGAAGGTAATTAAGCTAGTTAAGAAGGATAATAAAGAAAAATCTACTTCAAAAGTTCTACCAGCATACAAATTCATAATAGACGGTAAGGATGACAAAGGTCTTATATTTTCTTCAGGGGACGTTTTTTATGTAGCAGCGAGACATGATGATGTTATATTAATCGAAAAAGAAAAGGATGACAACAACCCTTATTTTGTAAGCGTTGATTGGTTAATGAAAGTAAGTTCTTTTAAGGACAATAATTAATTTCCTATGTAAGGCTCTGATGTCAAGCCAACACCAGAATATCGCCGTTTTGAATCCAATTCAAGCCTGCATCAATGTGTACGTTGAAATTCTTAGTCCTTTTTACAATCGTTTAAGTATTGATGTTCGCCAACGTCGTAATCACAAGCAGCTAATTGTCTCTGATTTACAGATTTTAGCGTTGATGATGTTTCAAATCGAACGCCGAACTGTGTCACAACGTCAATTTCACCGCGAAATGGTTACGTATGGGATTAAAATTCTTGAATGCTCACGTTTTAGCCGTCGTTGTCATGATCTCGCTAAGGGCATGAAGACAATTCGAAACGATATGCTTCAACGTTGGACGCGTCATACTGCATATTCCGTGATTGATAGTGCGCCTATATTGTTGTGTGCACCAGTTAGAAATATGCAGGCTAAGGTTTTTCACGATGTCGCAAACATTGGCTTCAACGCTACTAAACACCTGCACTTTTACGGGTTCAAGTTTCATTGTGTCATGACGAATGAAGGCTATGTGGCGGGCTATGAAGTAACCAAAGCGTCCATACATGATGTTAGAGTCGCAGAAGAATTGTTAGAACAAGCCAGTTCATCGCGAGTTTTAGCTGACGTTGGTTATCTAAGTAAAGACTTGAAACAGCAACTTTCAACGAAAGGTATCAATATTTGGACGCCATTGCGTAAGAACATGAAGCAACCGGTGAACGTTGATATAACGCTGTTAAAGAGACAGCGCCGACATATTGAAACGATGTTCAATAACTTGAATACGGTTGCCGCATTTGAACATCCGCATGTTCGCACAGCGGTTGGGCTCAAAGCCCTAATTGAGATGATGCTTTTATGGCACACCATCAAGGTTCACGACAATCTCATGCATCACATCAGCGGGTTGAAAATCGTGTAGACAACAGGAACGTTAATAAACTAGCACCACGCGTAGTTAAGTATTAAATTTTGTGATCTAATAGAATTTGTGGAGTAATAAATAGTTTGGGTGAAGTGAAATGGACATAGAAAAAATCATTGACTACATGAATGATAATGTTCGATGGGGAAGCGAAATAAAACGAAGCGCAATAAATGAACTTATTGGGCAATCCCAAAATGATCTTAATTTTTCATATCGAATATATAAAGAGGCGTCTGATATGAATTTGGTGATCATTGAAGATGAGCCTTCGTCTTTAATGAATGTTATACACAATGCGGGTTTATCTTGGCAGGATGACATGAAAAATTTGCTTCAAGGATTACCTGAAGAATTTACATTATCGGATGTATATTTATTTGACCGTGATTTAGGACAGATACATAGTGAAAATCAAAATGTTAGGGCTAAGATTAGACAAGTTTTGCAGCAATTGAGAGACAAAGGAGAAATAACATTTGTCTCTGATGGTGTCTATCGAAAGGCCAAAATTCAAAGCAAATCAGATAGCGGGCACTTGCTTGATAATGTGATTTCTGAAGATCCCGATTATTTTGACGATTTCGATGACTTTGAAGACCTTGATGATGTTTTGAGTTCAGAAAAATTTGATGATCAGTATAAGAATGTCGCAGAAACACCTGATTTTTCTAATAATTCAAATTACATTGACGAATATCAAAAATCAGACAGCACACGGGCGCTAGACTCATTGATGAGGGCAAATGAGAAATTAGTGGCAAGTATAGCCAAAAAATATACAGGACAAACAACGGCTAGTTATGACTTTGATGACATGATTGCAGAAGGTATGCTGGGGCTGAAGAGGGCTGCAGAAAAATTCGATTCATCATTGGGATGTGAATTTTCGACTTATGCAACCTGGTGGATTAGACAAGCTATTACTCGTGGTATAGCCGATCAGTCAACAACAGTCAGACTGCCTGTTCACATGAGAGAAATGCTTAATAAAGAGCGCAATGCCGAAAATAAGTTATTCAAAGACCTATCACGACCGGCAACTGATGATGAGGTTGCGGCGTTTATGAACATTGATGTGGATAAGGTTGTTGGTTATAAAAAAGTTCAATATAGATTTGGAAGCAATCTTGTGTCCTTGGATTTACCGGTTGGTTCTGCCGAAAGTGATACAACTTTGGGTGAGCTAATTCCAGAGGATGATGTAAAAAGCGAATTTGACATAGTGTCAGATAATGAGCTTAGTAAGAGGTTGAACGAGCTACTGCTTGAATTGACAGATCGAGAGCGTGAAGTGATAATAATGCGATTTGGATTAGAAAACTCGAGTATTCATACTTTGGAACAGGTAGGTCAAAAAATGGGAGTGACTCGAGAAAGAATAAGACAGATTGAAGAGAAGGCGCTTCGACGATTAAGAAATCCAGTAAATGCAAAACAAATTAAAGATTGGATAAATTAAAGATTGGATTGAAGTGGAAGAGTAGCGTGGAGAGAATGGATTATTATGGATCTTAATAACAGAATTGAAAGTATCATCAGTGAAAATAATTTAGACACCCCATTGGTAATATTGGTTGGATTTGGTCAGGAAAGTTTTGACAATTGGTTCATTACTCCTATTGATCAAAAGCTCGATCTAATTGATTTGGATGATAGAAAAGCTAAGGTATTTAGTGAAGCCATGGCAAGTATGGCTAAAGGTTTGCCTTACTATATAGTTCGACCTGAAGAATTTAGTTTAATATCAGAACTTGTGGGTGTTATGTATCCTAAGGATAAAGTTGTCATTAAGAATGATTTGTTCGATACTAAGTACCCTTACGATGATTCTTTATCAGATGTTCAGAAAACATATGAAATGCTTTATTTGAGTGAAGATACAGAAATAGAAGGAACAGACAAACTTAAGGTTGAACGAATTAATACCTTTTACGGCGGGATAGACTATTCTAAAAAGTCAAACGAATATTATATGTCATATAAAACGGATTTGTGGGATGGGTACCCGGTATTTGATATCAGTGGATTGGAAAATGACGTTGTTCCTCAGTTGGTTTCTAATCCAACGGCCGATATTACGATGGCTCTGGATGAAGAAGAGACGGCGTTTTTGGATTTTGAAATTGAACAAGATTATTCTAACTCTGTTAACTTTGTGATTGAATCGTTGGATCAGATCCCGCATCGATATATTCACCGTATTTCTGTAATGAAGGAGTTACATCCGGACTGGGAAGTTTACTTTTCTACACAATCAATAAAACGAAATGACATTGAGAGACTTAATGAATATCGACAGATACTTAAAAAAGTTTGGGGGTATGATGACTTCAGAGACCTAGAAATGTATGCCACGATTGAGAAGAGAGATAAGAAGTTAATTAAAATATCACAAGCTCAAATTATAGATGATATCGTACAACAGGCTGAGCAGGCCCGAGGGGGTAATGACTATCGTGATGTGTATATCACTGCATCAACTGGGGCAGGAAAATCAGTGATGTTTCAGGTACCAACACTATACTTAACTGAAAAATATCAAGATGATAAGCCATTAGTGCTAGTAATATCGCCGCTTATTGGTTTGATGAATGACCAAGTCGATAGCATGAAAGCAAAAGGCGTTGAAAATGCAGAGACAATAAATGGTAATACTCCTCCGTATGAAAAACAGAACATTTTACAAAAAGTAGCAGATGGAACTGTTGACATGCTGTACCTCTCACCTGAAACGCTTCAGGCAAGAGGTGATATTAAGATGTTAATTGGCGATCGAAAAATTGGAATGGTGATTGTCGATGAAGCCCACATTGTAACAACGTGGGGAAAATCATTCAGAGCGGACTATTGGTATTTGGGTATATATCTTCAAAAACTGCGTAAAGAATTTCAGTTTCCAATTGTTACATTTACTGCTACTGCTATTTATGGTGGTAGAGAAGACATGTACATGGATACACGCAATAGTCTGAATATGGTCCGGCCGATTGCTTATTTCGGTGTGGTTCGACGAAACGATATTTTTATGAAGGTATCATCATCCGCCGACGATAAGGATAGAGACTATCGTAAGACGAAGAACGTTCTTGCCTTAAAGCATCTGCAAAATGCTTCAAAGAGAGGACAAAAATCGTTAATGTACTTTCCTACGATATCTTTGTTGAACGGATTTTACCAATTCGTCGAAACAAATGCACCTAGTATAGCCAAGGTTACTGGCCGATATTACGGTACGCTCACTAAGGAAGAGAAGGATACCGTTTTAGATGAGTATAAAACTGGAGAAATTCAATTTGTTCTCGCAACAAAAGCTTTTGGAATGGGAATTGATATTCCAGACATTACAAATGTTTATCACTTTAATCCAACCGGGAATGTTGTTGATTACATTCAGGAAATAGGACGAGTTGCAAGAAATCATCAACTCGTGCCCAGGGGATTTGGCGTTTTGGATTTTCTGCCTCAAGATTTGAACGCGGTAAAGAAATTGCAGGGAATGAGCGCGATTAGAAAAAATCAAATTCAAGCCGTGATGCAAAAAGTTCTAGATATATACCGGGCAAAAGGAAATAATCGTAATATTGTCGTGAATGCTGATGACTTTAAGTATATCTTCTCGGATAACTTAGACGATGATAACAACAATTTAGACAACAAAGTTAAAACGGTATTGCTGATGATTGAAAAAGATTTTTCCTCAAGCCGTAAGCTGGGTTACTCTCCATTCGTTGCAAGACCGAGAAGTATTTTTGGTAAGGAATTAATCTTAGCTACTAAAGAGGTTCAGAACACGCTTGAAAGTTCTTTGTTGCGTAATTATGTGGAATACGTCGCGTCACTCCATGGAGGAAACTATGCTTCTGTATTGTCCATAGATCTTTCAGGTATTTGGGAAGACCATTATAAGAAAATGTCGTTTCCTGAGTTTAAGTACAAATTAAACACACCAGATGAGCGTGAAAAATTACGCCATTCGAAGTTGTTTAGTCTGTTTGTGTTCGCGAGCGGTGTTCAATATGAGTTCGATGATCAAAATAGTACAAAACAGGCTAAGTATAAATCAATTATGGAAACTTACTTACGATTTTTGGATACTAAACAACGAACTAACAAACAATTTGATGCTAAAGAGTTAGGCGAATTCGTTAGAAACAACTTACGTATTAGCGACCCCTTTAAAGCAAGAAGCTTAGCGCAAGTTCTTATCAATGCAACTTTTGAGTATCAAAAACTCAAAGATGTGAAGGTTTTGAAAGAGCGAGTTGTCGGGGGGAAGACTCGCTTTGGGGTTATCAGATCTGGAGACATTTTTTATGATTTTGTTAGTGGAGTTACTAATAGGATATATCATCCCAAGTACAGTTACTTTGAGGATGAAGGCTCAATGAATATATTCCACTATAGGAATTCTGAAGAATTTTCTGAAGAAATGATAGTTTTGGGAATTGGAGAAGCTTTTGAATTAGGAAGCTACACAACTCTCGGCGGATATAATCCTCAAATATACATTCGAATTAATTCGGTTTATCCAGTAGAACAGGCCATTAAAGCAGATCAAAAATACAGAAACTTTATACTAGAAGATGTAATGTTGAAGCATCGAATTGGCGTACTTATGCAGCGTTTCTTATTTACTCACAAAGAAAATGGCAATTCTGGGAAAGAACTCGTAGAAAAATATACGGATTGGTTCTGGGATCAAATAGAAGATTATTTTATGGGAAAGTTACCTGAAAAAGTTGAAACTGAGCTTTTTCAAAAAAAGTCTAGAGCAGATGAATAGTGTTAGTTGCAGTGAACCATTGTGGTTCGCTTTTTTTGTCCAAGGTTAGTTAAGATGAAATTTTTCATACAATACTGCTAAAATGAATACAAACATATGACGTGAGAGGTGGATACACGATAAGCGCCGGGATGCAAAAGCAACTGCGGAACGTGTCCGGGATGAACTCCAGGAACAACTTAACCCCGACCTCACGGAAATTACGCTGACCGACTATTACCAGCGTTGGTACCAGCTCTACAAGGAACAGGGCATTACCAGGATCACTCAGAATCGCTACAAGGTGATCGGGAACACCCTCACCAAGTACTTCAACAAGAAAAAGCTTAAGGACGTTCGCAAGTCCGACTACCAGGCGTTTATCAACTGGTATGGTGCTGACCATGCACGGGATAGCGTCAACAAGCTAAACGGCGCTGTTAAAAAGATGGTGTCTTTCGCCCTTGATGATGAAATCATCCGTAAGGACTTCACCAGCAACATTCAAGTAATCGCCAATAAAGGCCGTGAAAGAAAGGTTGAGTATCTCAGCCAAAAGGAAACTGGCCTCTTAATGGATGCGGTCAAGGCTGATCTTGATCCCGACCATCCGGTTAAATACATGATCTTAACGGCGCTCTTAACGGGGATGCGGAAAAGTGAAATCCAGGCACTGACATGGAACGATCTAGACTTCCTCCACTCCACGATCAACATTAATAAATCATGGGATGAAATAGAAAAAGCCTTTAAGGCCACCAAAACCTTGAGTAGTCGGCGGGTGATTCCAGTTAACCGTGAACTACTCAAGATGCTGGCAAGCCTAAAGGCTAATAATTCTACAATGGTTTTCTATTCGCCGGAATATGACAAGGTACCGACGGGTAACGCCCTAAATAAAGCGCTACGCCTTATTATGCATCAACAGGCGATCGCTAAACAAGGGTTTCACTTTCACTCCCTGCGCCACGTACACGTCGCCTATCTACTAGGAAAGGGCGTTGACGTCTACGCTATCTCTAAACGATTAGGCCACTCAGATATTACGATCACTCTTAAGACCTACAGTTATCTAATTGACGAGTATAAGGCCCAGAATGATGATCTGATTGTTAAGAAACTTCAAGAGTTGATTTAGCCTAACTGTGGTAAGATTGTGGTAAAGATTTTAGAAAGTGTTGATATATCAACGATTAGCAAGGCTATTAAATTCCTAGCATGGGCATCTTCATTCCGTTACTTAAGGTTGCGTATTCCATCTTAACCCCCCCTCTGTTTGCTTCACTGCTTGTTGGTTGACTGTCCTTCACCCGTATAATTTTTCATCATATTGATGACCATCGAGAAGCCCTGATTAAAAAGTGGGTGTCATAAAGAGGTTGTTTCCCACCCACTGGCCAGTTAATTTTCTTTCGCCCTCCCCAATTCCCTAGAAAGCGATTGTATAACCCGCTATAATAAGGTTAATTATTTGGAGGTGTCTTTTCATGGAATACATCAATTACCAGACCCAGGACCAGTGGCAAGGTCCCGCTAGCCAACAGTCACCCATCGACATCGTTTTAGAGCAAACTACCCCACGCCCCCTCGCCGACCAGCCCTTAACCGTCTCCTTTGTCGGCGACCAGGCGCTGACCCGCGACCCCCGTTCGTCTGGGGACCAGTTTATCGGCGCTGGCACTTTAACGCTAGGGAACCACCATTACCACTTCTTGCGCCTCCACTTCCACGACCACAGCGAGCACCTGTTTGATGGCCAGCGGCAAGACGCCGAGGTCCACTTTGTCTACCAAGACGACCAGGGGCAAACCCTGGTCTTAGCCATGCTGGGGATAAGGGCCGCCGATGGTGAAGCCGGCTTTGACTTCGCTCCCGTCATTAACGGTCAGGCCGGTGCCGCCTACTTAAACCAGTTCTTTGCTAACAACCAGGGCTACTTTAATTACACCGGTTCTTTGACGACCCCACCACTGTCTCCGGACGTGACTTGGGTGGTGCTTGACGCCGTGCACCCCTTTTCTTCCGGTTCACTGGCACTAATTCACGACTTGTTTGCCGACAACTACCGGGCACCACAACCCATCACGGTCCCGGTTTACCATTACTACGAGAGTGGAAAATAACCTTCTCGGCAGATCGTATGACTAAGCTAGGACGAACGGTTGGTGCGGAACGCACCGTTCTTCGGCCTGCTTAGACACTAGACCTGCGGTTATTTACCACGTTTTCTGTCTAACCCTCGTGAATACAACAAGGGGTCGGGAAAAACAGAGTTTTTCCCGACCCCTTTTGGTTTGGTAATGTGTGCGAGAGGGTTATTGTTCACTCCCTTTGTTGGCGCGTTCAATCTGCGCCCCGATCACGGTGGCCGGCGCCGACTTTTGGTTGGTTAAGTGGTAATCGGCGTAGGGGAAGTGGGCCCGGTAGATGGCGTCGTGGTAGGTGGTTCCCTCGTGACTAGCCTTGACCAAGGCCTGGCCGGAGAAGCGCCCAATCATTAAGCGGACCCAAATGGCAGTCAGGTTCATTCCCAAGACCTTGGTCATAAAGGCGATGTCTGGGGCCGTCAGGGGTGAGACGTCTTCGTGGACCCCCTCGGCGTCCCCATCGACTTGATAGAGGACCTGATACAAACCGGGCGTTTCCTGTTGGCTAATCGCCCGTTCACTGGTGGCCGTCACCTTGGTGGCCAGGTCCGCCTCTAAGTGGGCCGGGTAACGCTTGGCCAGGGTTTGATACTTACCAACTCCCTGGTCCTTCAGTTCGCCGGTAACCCCCAGTTGGTAGACTACCTGGCCGTCAAAGAGGCCGTTAAACTCGAGGGTCGGGATTGAGGAAACCACGTTTTTGGGGATCTGGGTGGCTTCAATCACCACCACCTTCGTCGTGGGGCTGACCCGCTCAATTGCCCGCCCCAGCTCCTGTTTACCGGCGGGGACGAAGGCGTAGTCAGGCCGCTCGAGCCGGGCGACCGAAGCGACCGCCTCTTCGGTCATCGGCTCGAGGTAAACCTTGTCGCTCAACCACTGGGTCATTAACAACGAATTGGGGTTATTGGAGTGGCTAACCACCTGGTACTGGTGGTGCTTTAGTTCGCGGGCAATCATCGCCAACACGTAATCGTTAGCGGTACTGTTCCCCAGCTTGCGGGGACCATCGCCAACGATCAGGGCCCGGGGGCCGGCGGTGGCGTCGCTCTCGTTTTCGGTTTCAAAGGTGGCGTAAAAGCGGTGGGGGTGCTCATCAAATTCCCCCGCCGAGGGGTCCACCTCCTTATAAACGCGGTGGAGCTGGTTTTCTTCGCGCAGGTCCGCCACCTTTTGCGGGCTGATCGCCCAGGACTGGGCAATTTGGTCGTCGGACAGCCCCCAGTACTTGGCCTCCCGAAGGATGTCCAGTGAACCCTGGTTTTCGTTTAGGCGCCGGACCAGGTCGGTCCCCCGCTTGAGCTGGTCGAAGTAGTAGCGGTCGATCTTGGTCAACTCGGTCAATTCATCCGAGGAATACCCGCGCGCGAGGGCTTCTAACAGGGTCAGTAAACGGTGCGGCCGGGGGTGAATTAGCCGCTCATCCAAGCGGTCATCGGAGAAGGTGGCAATTGCTTTGATGATTTGCTCGTTGGTCGGTGTGTAATAAGCGGCGGCACCCTTAATAATCGCCTCTAAAAAGGAACGGCCGATCCCGATCACCGAACCAACCGACTGCTTTTCCGTCTGCAACTCCCAGCGCTGCCCCGGTAGGCTTTCAATCGGGAAGGTCGGAAGGCGAACCGCCGTCCGGTCCATCACCGGTTCGGTCAGGGCCAAGTGGCGCGAGTAGTTGGGCCCTAACTTGATGTTCCGTAACAACTGGCCGGCGTACAGGTGGCCGCAAACGGTCGCCACCGGGTACCCGGTCGCCACCTCGACAAAGCTAGCGATCCGGTCGAAGTAAGGTGAGTTTTTGATCACGTAAAAGCGTTGGTGCTCCTGGTCGAGGGCAAACTGAACGTGGTTGACCCCGACGATGCGCAGGCGCCGGGTGATCGCAAAGGCGACGTTGCGAATGTCTTGGATTTCCCGGTCCATCAAGGTTTGGGCCGGGGTCACGGCGACGGAATCGCCGGCGTGAATCCCAATCGGGTCCAGGTTTTCCACCATCGCCAGGTTCATCATCGTCCCCGAACTATCGCGCATCACCAGGACCTCAATTTCCTTTAAGCCGGCCAGGGATTGTTGGACCATCACTTGGCCCGCTCGTGACTCCTGGATCCCGTCGGCCACGGCGTTTTGCAACTCCCGGCTGTCGTGGACAATCCGGCGCGGCGCCTGCTTTTTAGGTAGGGCCGCCCGTACGATCACCGGGTAACCAACCTGGGCGACTAAATCGGCGGCGCCCTGAAAATCGCTCACCGTCCGGATCAGCTTGGTTGAGGCCCCCAGCTGTTTGAGGGTCTGGGATAAGAGGACCGGGTTGTTGACCTGGCGAACTGTTGCCTCGGGCACCCCGCAGTAATGGATCCCGCGTTCCTGAAAAATCCCCGTTTCGCTGACCGCCTGCACCAACTCAAAGGAGTGGCGACTCCCCAGGGTCGGGATGATCATGGTCGGCTCAAACCGGTTGATCAAGTCGACCACCTGTTTAACCCCTAACGGCGCCACCACCGGGTGGTCAATCACCCGGTCGTCATCGAGGGCGTAAGAAAAGGGGTTGTCGCTTAAGAGGATCGTTTCTAAGCCGTGCTTTTTGAGGGCACTGGCGACTTCCACGGTGGCTTGATCCAGCTCGCTACCATGTTGTAAGTCGTCGGCCCCCGCACCAATGATTAATACTGCCGTCATCTTAATCCTCCTCTGTACCCCGCGTCATTTCCATGAATTCATCAAAGAGCGGGTCGGTTTCATCGGGGCCTGGTGACCCGTCCGGGAAAAACTGGACCGAAAAGGCCGGGTAACGCCGGTGGCGCAGGCCCTGGACTGCCCCCGTCAGCATGTCCACGTAGGTCACAAACAGGTTCTCGCGATTGACCGACTCGCGCTGAATTTGAAAGCCGGCCCCCTGGTTAGCGTAGACCACGTGGTCGGTGATGATTTCTTTGATCGGGTGGTTCATGCCGTGAATTTCCACCGGTACCCGGTCCACTTGAACCCCGTTGGCCATCGCAAATAGTTCGTGGCCCAGGCCAATCCCAAACAGCGGCACCCGTTCCTGGAGCTCTTGGATCATCTTGAGCACCGATTTTTTCAAGCTGTGCGGGTCGCCCGGCCCAGACGACAAGACGACCCCGTCCGGATCGAGCCGCATGATCTGATCGACCGTCGCCGTGTAGGGCAGCACGGTGATGTTACACTTGCGTCGCGACAGTTCGCGCAGGATCCCGTTTTTAAGGCCAAAGTCGACCACCACGATGGAACGGCCGACCCCCGGGTTGGGGTAGGGCTTGGGGGTGGCCACCTGGGCCACTTGTTGGCTCGTCAACACGGTGGCGTGCAGTTGGTCGAAGGCGTGGGCGTCGGGGACCGGCACGATCGACCCCCGGACGGCGCCCCCAATCTCGCGCAACTTACGGATCAAGGCCCGGGTATCGACGTTGGTGATTCCGGGCACGTTGATCAAATTGAGGTACTGATCTAAGGTCATCCGGTGACGGCCCTTTTGTGCGGTGATGTTAGCTAGGTCGCGGACGATCACCCCCTTGATCGGCGGTTCGATCGATTCATAGACGTTGGAGTGGATCAGGGAATTGCCGACGTTGGGCTGGGTGAAGATCACGATCTGGTTGTGGTAGATCGGGTTGGTGATGATTTCTTGGTACCCCGTCATCGCGGTGTTAAAGACCACCTCGCCAAAGGTAATGGCCGGGGCGCCAAACCCCTCTCCCTCAAACACCGTCCCGTCCTCCAGGATTAAATACCGCTTTACCATCAGGATCCCTCCCTCATCTCATCATTTGACTATGCGTCCGTGCGATCTAAGTAACTTAACATTTGTTCAAAGTAATCCGGTAAGGGGGCCGTGAAAACCATTTCCTCGCCCGTGACCGGGTGCTCAAAGCCCAGTAAGCGGGCGTGCAGGTACTGACCGTGGCCCGGCAAGGTCTTGCGGGGCCCGTACAGGGGGTCGCCGGCCAACGGGTGGTTGATGTATTTCATGTGCACCCGAATTTGGTGGGTCCGCCCGGTTTCGAGCCGGCAGGCCACCAGGGTGTAGTGCTGGTAGCGCTTGAGGACCCGAAAGTGGGTAACGGCGTGGCGCCCGCCAACCACCACCGCCTGCTTCTTACGGTCCTTGGGCGAGCGGGCCAGCGGGGCGTCAATCGTCCCCTCGTTTTCCTTGATCACCCCGTGGACCAGGGCAACGTACTCGCGCAGGTTACTCTTTTCCTTGAGCTGGGCGGTCAGGCTGCGGTGAGCCCGGTCGGTCTTGGCAACCATCAAGAGCCCGGAAGTATCCTTATCAATCCGGTGAACGATGCCGGGCCGCAACTCGCCGTTGATCGACGACAAGGGGGCGTAGTACATCAGGGCGTTGACCAGCGTGTGGTTGGGGTGGCCGGGGGCCGGGTGCACCACCATCCCCTGGGGCTTATTGACGACGAGGACGTCATCGTCTTCGTAAACAATGTCGAGGGGGATGTTTTCCGGCTCCAGGTCAATTTCGACCGGCGTTTCCGGTTCAATCACCACCCGATCCCCCGCTTGGAGTTGGTACTTGGCTTTGACGGTTTGGCCGTTAACGGTCACGGTGCCATCATCGATCCAGCGCTTGAGCTGGGAGCGGGAGAACTGGGGAAAGTGGTGACCTAATTCCTTGTCGATCCGCCCGGTCATCCCGTCCGTGACGGTTAAAGTTTGCGTTGTTTGGTCCACGTTAGTCCTCCTTTAAAATGATGATGATTAAAGCGATCACCCCGACGGTCAAGCACGAATCGGCGACGTTAAAGACCGGAAAGTTGATCGGTAGTAGTTCAAACATGTCGACCACGTAATGCTGGTGGACCCGATCGATGAAGTTCCCAAGCGCACCGGCCATGATCAAGGACAGGGCGATCATTTTCCACCGGTTGGTGCGCCATTGCCTCATCAGGTAAGCCAGCACCACTACGGCCGCTAAGGTAATCAGGTAAAAGAACCACTGCTGCCCCTCTAAAATGCTCCAGGCCGCCCCGTCGTTGTGCAGGTTGGTTAAATTCATTAGGCCGGGAATAAAGCCGTGGCTGGTCCCCAGGGCGATGTTAGCGCTGACCCAGTACTTAACGAACTGGTCCAGACCAACCAAGGAAACGATGAACAAAAGATAGTAAGCCACTAAGCTTCCTCGCTTTCCATTTGCCCCTGGGCGGTCGCATCGGTTAAGATGGCCCTAAGCGAAGTGATCGAGCGGTGGCTAAAGGTGAAGGTCATCACCTCGCCGCGAACCGTGATCGACAGGGTGTGGCGGGTAAAGCGGGGCTGGCGAATCTCGTCAAGCGGCACCACCATGTACTCCTTTTGCAGGATCCGGTTGAAGACGATCTCGTCTTTTTTGACCGTCATCGTTCGGCGGAAAACGGCCAGGGCCGCCACCGCGAAAAAGGCCACCAAAAAGGCCGCCGTGATCCACTGAAAGTGGGTAATTTCTAGCCAGATCACCACGCCGATGATTAAAATAATGAAGGTCCATGACCACGAAATCACCGCCGTGGTCGGGTCCTGCTGGTAAAAGTAGCGTTTTTGTTCTTCCAAAGTCTTCTCTTCTTTCATGTGAGGTAGTTTATGATTAAATTATATTCCGACGCCGCCACCAAGGGTAATCCGGGGCCCACTGGACTGGGCTGGCTAATTGTCGCCGGTGGCAAGCAGCGCCAGCAATCCGCCACCCTAGCTGAGGCCGATAACCACCACGGTGAATTTGCTGCCGCCACGGCCGCCTTTGACGACCTGTTAGCCAACTACTGTCACGACCAAGTGGTGATGTTTTACACCGATAGCCGCCTCTTGGCCGACGCAATCGGTAAGGGCTACGCCAAGCATTACCAACCCGAACTGGATCAATTGCTTGAGCGGATCGACGCCCTGCCAACCGTGGTCACCCAGTGGGTGTCCGAGAGTCAAAATCACGGCGCCCATTCCTTGGCCAACCAAGCTTTGCAGCGCTTGTTGAAAACGGAACATTAAGCAGGTCTATTATACCAAATTCACCCGGCCACGGGTGGATTCTCCGGGGATGTCAGTAGATTTTCAAAAGTATTTTAACAATTTGTCAGCGCACCAAAAAAGGCTCCCCTTCCCGTAGCTATTTCCCGGGAAATGGGAGCCTAATTTTGTTGTGATTAGTCGACAACCTTAAAGCGGCCTGCGTCGTCCATGAATTCCTTTTCGCCGGCTGGGGCTTCGATCGAACCGAACGGCATTTCGGCCCGCAGACGCCAGGAAGCTGGAACACCAAAGGCTTCGCGAATGGCGTCGTCGATCAGCGGGTTGTAGTGTTGGAGGCTAGCGCCAAGGCCGTTTTCGGCTAGGGCCGTCCAGACGGCGAAGTTGGCGTTCCCGATGGCTTGTTCGGACCAGTCGTAGAAGTTGTCAGCGTAGGACGGGAATTGTTCCTCTAAGTTGTGCACGATGTCCATGTCGGTGAAGTAAAGCACGGTCCCGTAAGCGGCCTTGAAGGAGTCAATCTTAGCGCTCGTCTTGGCAAAGGCATCGTCATTTTCAACTACCTTCCGCAGGGCGGCACGCACGATTTCCCACACTTGGTCGTGACCATCACCAAAGGCAATCACGGCGCGGGTAGTTTGGGAGTTGAAGGCGGACGGTACGGCCTTCATCGTTTCCTTGATCAAAGTGGCAATTTCGTTGTTGTCTTGGTCCACCTGCTTGCCCAGGGCGTAAATGGAGCGGCGTTGCTTAGCTAAATTCAGTAATTCTTCCTTCATGTGTCAATCTCCCTTTTGATGTTACATTTTTTGATACATTTACTTTACACCACTAACTAAAGATAAGCAATTACTTTCGCTAACTTTTTGATAGTTAAAATCGTGGCGCCCTTCTTTATTAATCGTGTTATCACAGCAACCCTAATTTTACAAACAAAAAGGGGCTAAGAGACCTCTCCTAACCCCTAAGATATTTTGAATGTTAGCTGGGAAACGTAGTGCCCGCTCCCCTATTATTCGCCCTTGTACTTGCTTGAGATCTTGAAGTACTTGAGGTTCTTGACGTTTGGCTTCTTGGTAACGTCGGCGCCGTAGAACTTCTTGGCCAACTTGGTCAAGGTGCCGTCCTTCTTTAACTCGGCCAATTCCTCGTTAACTTCCTTTTGGAGGGCCTTGTCCTTTTTATTGATGACAATCCCCTCACCCTTACCGTCTTCGTTGGTTACAAAGTACATGTCCGGATCGATTTCCAGCCCGGAGTTCGGGTAGGCGGCTAAGGCTAGCTTTTGCAGGTAGTAGTCGTTCATGATCAAGTCGGTCTTGCCACTTTGGACGCCCTTTATGTAGACGTCATTGGAGACGTTGTCGTAATTAACCAACTTCGCCCCTAATTGTTGGGCTAGGCGTTGGTAGTTAGTCCCGGCTTCCCCAGCCGCCTTTTTCCCCTTGATGTCGGCCCAGGAGTGGATCCCGGATTGATCGTCTTTACGGACCACTAGCGAGTTAAAGCTGTGCTTGATCGGCGAAGACATTAGGAACTGGTTTTTGCGTTCCGGGGAGATGGCAAAGTCGTTAACCGCCATTTGGGCCTTGCCGGTCTTGACGGCGGTTAATTGACCATCAACGTTGTATTCCTTAAAGACCACCTTCTTGTGGAGCCCCTTGGCAACGGCGCGGATGACCTCGATGTCGTAACCGGTCAACTTCTTGGTTTTGGGGTCGTGGTAGGAAGTTGGGTACAAGGTTCCCGACGTGGCCACCGTCCAGGTCTTTTGGTCGGCAACCTTTTGATCCTGGCTCTTACCGCAGGCGGTCAGGCCGACCCCGACCAGGGCGACTAAACTTAAACCGATTAATTTCTTTAACTTAGAGTTCATTTTTTCACCTCGTGTTGATTACTTTAGATAACTGCTAATCACAAGATAGCACCGGTAAAGCGGTTTCACAAGACGAAATTCACAAAATAATCAAAAATAAGAAAAACCCGGGACGCAAAAGGCGCCAAACCGGGCTTATAACGGGTTAATCGAATTCGTACTTTTTTCAATCAATGACAATCCGGTCAATTGTGTCAGTTTGCACATAATTTACTAGCCAGCTTTTTCCTTCGACCAGGTGGCTAAGTGCCCCTCTAAGAAGCTCTGACCAAAGGAGAGGAGGCAACAAACCAGCCAGTAAATCACGGCGACGACGATGTAAATCGACATGTAATCCTGGGCGGCCCCGGCCACCACCTTAGCCTCCATAAACATTTCCGACACGGTGATCATGGCCGCTAGTGAAGTACCCTTAAAAAGGTCGAGCATCACGTTGCCCAGTGACGGCAGGGCGATCCGGAAGGCCTGGGGCAAGATCACGTTTAAGATGATGTTGTGGTAGGGCAACCCCAGCGAACGGGCAGCCTCAAATTGCCCCTCGTCGACCCCCAAGAAGGCGGACCGGTAGTACTCGGCGATAAAGGCGGCTGGCGCAATCGTGAAGGATAAAATCGCCGCCGGCAGGGCCGCCATGTTGAAGCCAAAGTAGGTGATAAATAAAATCACCAGCATCGGGATCCCCCGCAAAAAGGAAATGTAAAAGCGGGCCGGCCAGGACAAGAAGCGGTGCGAAGAGATTCGCATTAACATGATCAAAATCCCGAGCACGTTGGCCAAGGCAAAGCAGACCACCAGCAAAAACAGCGACATCGGTAGGCCACTTAAAATGGTGGGCAGCGAATCAAAGGCTAGCTTAGCATCAAAAAAGCCGGGAATCGAGATGTTGTTTAGTAAGGTATTCAATTTGGGTCCGTCCCCTCTCGTCAAATACCTTCATGATAGGAGGGGCGCCAGGCTTTTTCAATACTGAATTGTAAACATTTTCTTTGTTATTGATTCAAGTCTACTAAATGAAGTAACTCTTGGCATTCGCGATAGCCAGGAAATTGGGGGCCTTGATCAATTGATCGTTCAAGACGATAACGAATGATTGGAAGATACCTAGCTCGCGTTGGTTCAGGCGAAATCCCTACTGAAACTAAATCTGCAATTTTAATTTGGTATGACCGAAAAAGATCCTGTAAGTCTTTATCATCAATTTCTTCTCTGAAAACACTTCCTGGACGAATCCGATACGAATAATATTCTTTATTTACAAAGACAATTTTAGGTGTCCTCATAAACATGCGATGTGTCGCAGCCTCATCTTCGTACATCATTCCTTCCGGGAACCAAAACCCATCCAAACATTCTTTTTTGATTAATTTCCCCCAGATTACGACAAACACTGATCCATTTAAGTGCCATTCATACTGCATCTGAATTGCCTTTTCGGCGTTAAAATTATCGTTTCAAAGTCTGAATCACGAAGGTTGGGCCTAGAATAAAAAGTGTACAAGTTAAATAGAGACTCTGATTTAGTATAATTAAGGAAGTAAATTGGAGGATCAAATAATGACGAAGCACAGTTATGACAAGGAATTTAAGGAACAGGCCGTTCAGTATTACTTAGATAACAAGGATCACATGACCATGAATGAAATAAGTAAGAATCTAGGTATTGGGGCTAGTACATTACATAAATGGATTAAGCTGTTTACTGAGACTGGGGAGTTTG
>SKER01001531.1_pt1 | contig 18497 bp, 36 predicted proteins | sample 4826961 | NCBI WGS metagenome assembly SKER01 (sample SAMN11008804, study PRJNA524170) | human gut metagenome | biome: Human fecal sample; material: Feces; isolation source: fecal sample from pouch patient p47 | host: Homo sapiens | place: Israel: Tel-Aviv | collected 2016-11-16 | reverse complement strand
ATTACTAATAATTAATAAGTGGGTGTAATGGAATTAAAGGAACTTATTAATAATTTTGAAGCTAATTTTGGTCGTATGCTTTCACCGTTTGAGTTAGAAGACATTCAAAAGCTTGTTAAAGAGGACAGCTATTCTGTTGAATTAATCAACGAGGCTTTGAAGATATCTGTTAGAAACGGAAAGCTATTCTTAAATTACGTCGTTGGTATTCTGGTTCGCATGCGTTCGCAAGGTATTACAAATGTTGAGCAGTTGAGAGTTGCTGAACAATTAAAGCAAGGAAGTAGCAAACCAGTTGAAGTTGATAATGACTTCCTGGAAATGCTGATAGCAGCCGCCGAACTTTGGGACGATGACGAGGAAAGCAGAGAGCATCAAATTAGCTTGTACAGAGAATTTCAAAAATAGGAGAACACAATGGCAGATTTAAAACAAACAATTTTAGCAGAACACAAAACTTTGAAACGTATCGAAGAACTACAAGAGTTTATGCACGGAACATCAACGCTAGCACTTGGGCTACACGAGGATGGGATTATTGAACAGCCAGAACATAAATTGATATTCTTTGAAACAATGCACGTCTTCTCACATATTCTTGAAGATGTGTTGGATGGTAAAGATGCAGCAGAGGCAGTAGGTGATACATTATTTCCAGATGAGGACGAAGACTAATGAAAATCGAACTACTACACATTGTCAACGGTCACCGCAAGTTTCACATCGGCTTTTATGACAACATCAAAGATGCTGTTAAAGCACTAAAACGTGATGTAGCTATTAATTCAGCAATTGATAAGCCGAAGTGGGACAAGAAATACAATAAAGCTAACGATATCGTTCGCATTGATTATGGTTTAAAGACTTGCTACTACTTAATGCAAGCTAGAAAGGTCAGCTAATGTTCGAAATCAGATTAGATGATGAGCTTATCACAAGAGCGGACGATTGGAGAGAAGCCCATGTTGAAACTATTGATTATCTGTTAGGTGATGATTCACCGACATTAAAAAAACTTTATCAACATTATGTGCTCTACACTGATGAAGATTTATTTTACGAGTTAGCAAGTATGACCGATAAGAAAATTACAATAAATATCAATTTTACCGTTGATATTCCAGTAAAAGTTAATCAGCATATTTTAGATGATTAGGAGAGGTAAAAATGACAACAGAATTAACACAACGACAAATTACATCAAGCGTGGCTAACCGAATCGAAGAAATGAAAGGCGAAGGCTTGCTAGTAGCGCCAAATTATAGTGTAAGTAACGCTCTAAGTTCTGCCTATTACGCTTTGACGAATTCAAATAGCGGCAATTTGCTAGGAAAATGTACGCAAGACAGTATTTACAACGCTTTGCTTGACATGGTAACGCAAGGCCTAAGCCCAGCTAAAACACAATGCTATTTCATTCCTTACGGAAACAAGGTCAAGCTAATGCGTTCATATTTTGGAACAATGAAAGTTGTAAAACAATTACCTGAAGTTAGAGACATTTATGCCGAAGTTGTCTATGAAGGTGATGATGTTGAAATCAAAAACGTTGAGGGTCGCAAGGTGTTGGTTAAACACGACACTAATTGGCTTAATCAAGACAATCCGATTATTGGTGCTTACTGTATCATTGAAAAATTTGACGGCGAAAAGATTTTGACAATCATGACCAAGAAAGAAATCGATAAAGCATGGGGGCAATCAAAAAATAAAACCGTCCAAAACAATTTCCCACAAGAAATGGCTAAACGTACTGTCATCAATCGTGCTGCTAAACAGTTCTTTAACACAAGCGATGATAACGATTTATTTATTGACGCTGTAAATCGAACTACAGCAAACGAATATGATGACGAACGAAATGTCAAAGACATAACGCCAGAACAAGACGACAGTGAAAGTATTGACAGCTTCCTTGGTGAACCATTGCCAGAATCGGCTGACGAAGAACCAAAACAACCTAAAGATGTAACGCCGGCCGAAGATACCCCTCAGGAGCTCACAGAAGCCCCAGAATCGGCTCAAATGTCAGAACCTGAAGAATTACATGAATCGGAACAAACGGAGCTATTTGAGCAACTAGGAGAACTATATGACTAAGCTAACAGATGAGAACTACTATCAAGACAAAACTTACTTGTCTAATTCACGCTTTAAGCAGTATATGCAATGTCAAGCCAAAGCTTACGCTGTCGATAACGGCGAATGGATAGAAGACCGAGATGAGACCGCTCTTTTGGTCGGCAATTATGTACATAGCTACTTTGAATCCGAAGAAGTTCACAACGCTTTCGTTGAAGCCAATAAAGCGAAAATCATTGCTAAAACAGGCAAGAACAAAGGCAATCTGAAAGCTGATTTCGTGGTAGGCGAGAAAATGATTAACGCCTTGAAAGATGACGACAACTTTAATCGTCTATATCACGGCTATCCAAGTGATGACGTCAAAAAGGAAATGATTGTGACCGGTGAAATTGAAGGAGTGCCGATAAAAGGCAAGCTTGATAGTACAAACCTATCTCGCGGCTACTTTGTTGACCTGAAGACAATGAGGTCAATCTATAACGAGGAATGGAACGCAGACTTACGCAAGAAAGTGCCAGCGGCAGTTAACAATATCTTGAATTTCGGTTATAACGGACAGCTTGCTCTCTATCGTGAGCTACTGAAACAGATGACAGGGCAAGAGTTTAGGCCACTTATCGTTGCTGTTTCAAAAGAGAACGTTCCTGACAAGGAATTTATCAAAGTTGATGAAAATTGGCTTGAAGAGGGTCTTGACTATATCAAAGACAATGTCAAAGAAGTCTGGGACGTCATTCAAGGTAAGCAAAAACCTAAAAAATGCGGTCATTGCGACTATTGCAAAGCTCAAAAGAAACTTTCTAAACTTATTAGCTTAAATGACATGATAGGAGATTAAAAACATGCAAATGGAACACGTTACAGATAGCGTCGCTATCTATTCGGACGGAACTAACTTGCAGGTCATTCATGACCTTGGCACTGAATTCGTTTTAGATTTCAAACTTGAAAAAGAACCAACTTTCAACATTGATGTTTTAGGTAAGACAGACTACGCTTATCACCTAAAACCATTCTTTAGTGTTTCTGGGTTCTGCTCAAAGGGCGAAGCTGACCTTCATCGATTACGTTGGGCAATCTTGCAATTTCAGGAATTTGAGCAATACTTAACAGATAATCAAGCAGAAATGCTTGAATGGTATTTCAATCCGAAGGGAGAAACAGAATGATTGAGTTTGTTAAAGAAGCAGGAATGGCGTTTGTTTGGTTGTTCTTAGGTTATCTATTGGGTGAACGCCAAAGTAAAAAATAAGCCTCGGAATCGGCTCAAAAAGCGAACTAGAAAGACGTGCCGATTTTAACGAGACGGCAATGTAAAGAATTTCAGCGGGCGCAAGCCATACTCACACAATTTTAAAGTGCCCGCTTTTATTTTTGAGGAGAAAAAATGAAAGAAGAACGAGTTAAAGCAGAGATTATGTGCCCGTTTTGTGGGATGTACACGGTCTTGAAGATTAAAAATCACAGGAAGTCTGCTTCTTGTCCAGCTTGTAGCAAAAGATTGTATTTGAAAAGAACAAACAACAAAGATTTTTATTTTAGAGCTGATGAGGCTTTTGGAATGAGAAATATTACACGAGAATTTGAAGAGATGTTTGAGGAGGAAAAAAGAGATTGAAAAAAATGATTGTTTGGGCTCTCTTCGATAGCGGTAACGGTTCATACACCAAAGCAATTAAAACGCTAAATGAAGCGAAAGAAGCAAATATTGACGTTTATCCGATTGGCATTGATATTGAGCATAAAAATAGCCATTTCATCGAGCTAGATTTAGCAGATTATAAGCGTTTGTTTGGCGATAACACGTTATTTGATACGTTGGATAAACTCCCAAAACCAGATTTAATCATAGCTAGTCCGCCTTGTGAGAGTTGGTCAAACGCAAGCGCAATGTGTGAGGGTAATGCTTGTTGGAAACAAGAGGATTTCTCATCAGATAGCTTGTTTGCTCCACAAAGAGAAGCAAGCATGTTCACAATTCGCAATCATTCAGACTATGAACAGGCATATATCAATTATCGTTATAATCGTCAATTCATGAAGCGGGTCAATGGTGAGTTGACGGTGTTTAACACAATTGAAATCATCAAACGCTATGAACCGGCTTACTTTATCATCGAGAACCCAGCAAGTGGACGGATTTGGAAGTATATTGAGGATGTTATGGGTTTTAAATTGCCTTATCTCAATATGACAAGATACAACAATTACGATTATCCGCTACAGAAACCAACAAAGTTCGCTAGCGATATCAATTTGAATTTAAAGAACGACATTATTAAACAGGAGATTGAATGGAAGTATTTTTCAAAATCTTATAATGAGCGTTCAAATATTCCACAGAAGCTATTGCTAGACATTTTTAAAACAGTAACAAGACATTTTGAGGAGAAAAACAAATGACACAAGAGCAGTTTATTGTAATCTTATTTGGAATTTTAGGATTTACGTATCTAGCGCTATTTACTAAATGGGCAAATAAGAAAATCGCAGAGGCTAAACAAGCTTATCAAGCAACTTTAAAATATTATCAAGATCCAGAAACTCAGCGACAAATTACAAGTCATGTTTTAGCTAACAATATGCTTAGAAACGGTGAAGAGGTGTTCAAATGATGGATGTACAAGTATTCAATAATGAAGAATTTGGTCAAGTGCGTACAGTAACAATTGAGGATGAATTTTATTTTAATCTTAAAGATTGTTGTCGTGTGTTAGATATCAAGAACCATAAAGATGCGGCATCACGATTAAATCCAAAGGGGGTAGTTATTACCGACCTCCTTACAAATGGAGGTGTTCAGAAAGCTAATTTCATTAACGAAAGCAATTTCTACAAGTTGGTTTTTCAATCACGCAAGCCAGAAGCTGAAAAATTTGCTGACTGGGTGACGGATAAGGTGTTACCAGCCATTCGCAAACACGGCGCTTATATTGCTCCTGCTCAAAACGCTTTGACGACAGAGGATGCGTTTATTCAACTGTTCCAAACACAAAAAGAAATCAAGCAAGAGCAAGCTGTAATGCGTGATGACATCGTCTATTTGAAAGAAGAACAGCCAGTCAATCCGTCAATTAACCAGGATTTAACCAAAGAACGTAACAAGGCAGTAGTTAAATGCTTGGGTGGTTATGATGCGCCAGCATATTCTGATAGCAAATTAAGACAGAAAGTATTTTATCAAGCCGCTAAAGATTTCAAAGAGCTGTTTAAAATCCCACGTTATGACCTCTTGAAGAAGAAAGACATTGATCGTGCTTACGATTATTGGAAACAGTGGCAACCACAGACAAACTTGCGTCTAGAGATTGAACAAGTTAACAAACAAGTATTATTGAGTGTTTAGGAGGCCCGAGATGAATATTTTCAGTGTAATTTCTATCTTATTAAGTTTGACAGCAATAGCTATCAATGTTCGTATCATGAGAGGAATTAAAAAACAGAATAAACCGATTGAGGTAAAAATGAATGTTCGTAAAGATAATTAAAAACCACATTTGGGACATTTTGCTTGTCGGAATAGCATTATATTCACTGTTAAGCATCGTGTACGTCTTAGGATGTGTTCATACGATGAATAATTATAAGCCAGAAATGGATAAGTTAAAACAAGAAAATAGAGAGCTCAGAGAGCAGAACAGGACTCTATCAGATAACCAGGTTATTATCTATCATGCTGATAATTGGGGTGGAACGTATGAAAGCGAGAGTGAACAATGAAAGTTAAAGTATACAAATTTACTGATAATTCAACCCAAAAAGCATTCACTGGAACAATCGAAGAGTATTGTTTAAAAACAGGATTGGCTAGACAAACTCTTGACTCAAGGGTTAAGAAAGGGAACATAACCAGGAAAGAAGTTGGTGTTAAAGATAATGGTAGATCATATGTACCGTATGAGTTTTCAGATAAAGTGACAAGCAAGCGCTTTGTTGGCTACTATGCTGAGTGTTGTCGTGAATGGAATTTGACATATTACCAATTGAGACAGCGCATAAAACTAGGCGTTATTGATGTGAAGAAAGTGTCAAATGTGAGCAAGAAGATTTATTACACAGCAGCAGATAGCAATAAAATGACACCTCTAGAGCGAGAAGTGTCTCGCAAATATTGGCTTGAACGTGCTCAGATGTTAGAAAGAGAGTCATGATGAAAATTGCTTATAGACTGAGTAATAAAGTAATGCTTGTTTGTGATATTAAAAGAGAAAATCATGAGGAAGTTTTAACTCGTTGGTTAAACGGCGAGTGCATAACTTTTGACTCTAGCAGAGGCAGAGCGCCAGTCGTAGGCATTGAAGTTTTGGAGGAAGAAGAATGATTAAGAAATATGTTAAAACAACACCTATTGAAGCAATTCAAGTAACACCAGATAATCACAAGGAATTAGAAGAATTTGCGTCTAAACAAAGAATCACTTTTGGCTATGAGCTTATAATGCACTCAATTGATACACTTGAAGGTAAAATGTGTTTCTCAGATGGTGACTATCTAATTAAAAACCAAACAGGCGAATGCTATGTATGCAAGAAAGAAATTTTTGAGGAAACATATAAATTATTGGAGGATTAAAATGGAAGCTTATAAAGAACGAATGGTAAACGAGCATAAAGAATTGCAAAGACGCACTGTCAAGTTAGGTGAACTGCTAAATAATTATCGTCAAGGGAAATTAGATTTTGAATTGAATTGTCCAGTAACACTGCTTGAACAACAGTTTGGCGCAATGTGTGTTTACCTTGTTGTTTTAGAACGACGTGCTGAAATTGAGGGAATTGAACTATGATTTAAAATGTTAAGTACATCTTTGGGGAGAAGAGAAATGAACATTAACAGAGTATTTTGTGTAGATTGCTACGAATGGAAAGAATTGGCAGATTTAGAGTCATTTTCCGAAAAACCAGGAAATTATTATTGTGCTGATTGCGGTTGCGTGTTGGTTGAGTTGGAAGAAAATAAGAGTACAAAATTTGAGTTTTGGTTGCCAAGAAATACAAAAAACAAAAAGCTGAATATGGTCATTAATTCGAATGACAGAGACCATAATAAAGTAACAGGTCACATGGTGAGCAGGATTAGAAAGCTAGCAGCTTATGAGACTAAAGCCAAAAAAGATAAGCATATGTTGCCATTTAGTCCAAAAAGACCGTGTCATTTAACGGTTACAGTTTACAAACCGACAAGACGAAGACTAGACACGCCCAACCTTTATCCGACGGTCAAGCCTTTAGTGGATGGCATGACAGAGGCTGGCATCTGGACAGATGACAATGATAACGTGATTAAATCAACGAAGTTCCAGCTAGGCGGATTAAGCGGGAAAAAAGGTTATTACAGATTTGTGCTGACAATCGAGGAGGAAAAGGATAATGTTTGATTTTTGGGAAGCTTTAAAATACGTAATCAAGGAAAAGATTAGTCAATTCAAGCTGGGTGTGCGTCGTTTCTTTTGTAAACATCATTATGTGAGAGCGACTATCCGTAAAGTATTTTTTACAGGAACTTACGAGGTAGAAGGTGTTAAATGTACAAAATGCGGTAAGATTGCTGAAAAAGAAGAATGGATGACAATCTACTTGGATTAAAATAGTTTGAGGTGAAGTTATGGCAAAGACGAAGTTTGAAAGATTGTCTGTAATACATAGACGAGAAATCATATGGCTGAAGTGGTATTTTCTGAGAGATAAAATAAACCCAGAGAAAACAATCCTAGAGCAAAAGATACAAGACTGTTTTCTGGAAAATAACAATGAAGATGCAGCGTTTTACGTCAATTTGAACACAGTCACAAGTGAGGTTATCTCAAAAACAGATGAGTCACTTGTCAGAGTGCTCAAAGAGGTATATGTATACGAGACAATGAACGTGATAGGTGCTAGTCAAAGGATTTACTACAGGAGTCCAAACAGAACATACAAACATCTCAACAACTGGTTTGATAACTATTTCCGTGCTACATACAGACATTTGTTAGCTAACGCCTTGAAAGAACGGTAAAAAGCCACGTTAACTTGATATTACAATGAAATCATGAGTCTTAACTCATGATTTTTTGTGTGAAAGGAGAGGTAATGAATGAACGTCAGAAACGATTTGCAGATGAATTTATCAAGCTAGGAAATGCAACGAAAGCAGCAATTAATGCTGGATATTCTGAAAAATACGCAGGCGCTAACGCTGATAAGCTACTAAAAAATACTAAAATTCGAGCGTACATTGATGATCAACTTTCTGAATTACACAAGAAAAACATCATGGATGCTGAAGAGGCGTTGAGTATACTATCAGACATTGCCAGAGGAAATCGTGACGAAGAAGTTTTGATGATGAACCCAGTTACAGGCGAAGTCAAAAGGCTCAGGAAGAAAGCAGATAATGCAACAGTTATCAAAGCTATTCAAGAAATTTTGAAACGTTATCCAACTGCTAAACAAGCCGAAAAATTAGAGCTTGAATTGGCTAAGTTGCGTGAACAAGTCAATGCTAACGAAGCGCAAGACGAGCAGATTATTATCGTTGATGAATGGGCTGAGGAGGTAGACGATGGTCTTTAATGTTCAAAAGAACGTAAACCCACATTTTAAGCCTGTTTGGATATCAAGCGAACCTTATAATATTTTAAAAGGTGGACGTAACTCGTTTAAGTCGTCTGTAATCGCATTAAAGCTTGTATACATGATGATTAAATACATCAAGAAGGGTGACACAGCTAACGTTGTTATTATTCGTAAAGTAGCTAATACGATACGTGACAGTGTCTTTAATAAAATACAATGGGCGTTGCAACTGTACGGCGTTTTCGGCGGTTTTAAGACGACTGTTAGCCCGTTTAAGATTATTCATAAAAAGACAGGGTCAACGTTCTATTTTTACGGTCAGGACGACTTTCAAAAGCTGAAATCAAACGATATTGGGAATATTATCGCTGTTTGGTACGAAGAAGCAGCCGAATTTGACAGCGAAGAAGACTTTGACCAGTCAAACGTTACTTTCATGCGCCAGAAACACGCTAAAGCTAAATGCGTGCAATTCTTTTGGTCCTATAACCCTCCACGTAATCCATACAGTTGGATTAACAAGTGGTTTGAGACTATGAAAATCCGTGATGAATATCTTTGCCACTCATCTAGCTATCTTGATGACGAGCTGGGCTTTGTCACTGAGCAAATGCTGAAAGACATCGAACGTATTAAAGCTAACGACTTTGACTATTACAGATATATTTATCTGGGCGAGCCAGTCGGACTTGGAAACAACGTATATAACATGAGCACGTTTCATCCGCTGGATAGTTTGCCAGCTAATGATAGGCTGATTGGTATTTCCTTTGCACTTGACGGTGGTCACCAGCAGTCAGCAACAGCTTGCGGAGCATTTGGAATTACAGCAAAAGGCAATGTCATTTTGATTGATACTTACTACTATTCACCAGCGGGGAAAGTAGTCAAGAAAGCGCCTAGTCAATTATCACAAGACATACACAGTTTTACTCGTTCGGTTGTGGATAAGTACAGAGTGCAAGTGCTACAGTACACAATCGATAGTGCTGAGGGGGCATTGCGAAACCAGATGTATTTAGACTTTGCTATTCGCTGGCATCCAGTAGCCAAGCTTAAAAAAGTGACAATGATTGACAGCTTTCAGTCGTTGCTTGCTCAAGGGCGTTTTTATTACTTGGACACGGAAGCCAATAAGATATTTATCGAAGAGCATCGTATGTATCGTTGGGATGAGAAGACAATCCAGTCAGACAATCCAAACGTTATCAAAGAAGATGACCACACATGCGACGTGTCACAATACTTTGCCTTGGATAATGCTAAAATTCTCGGCTTACGTATCGGAAACAGTTAGGAGGACAATATGGGTCTAATCCAAAAAGTAAAAGACTTTTTTAATCGTGGGAGGTATAACATGCAGACTTCAAATTTAAACAGTGTTCTTGATCATCCAAAAATCGCAGTTAGTCAAGAAGAGTACAGTCGTATTCAACACAATCTAACTTACTATCAATCTAAATTTGATGACGTCGAATATATCAACAGCGAGGGTGATGTGAAACGTCGTAAGTTTAATCATTTGCCGATTGCACGAACAGCATCGAAGAAGATTGCTAGTTTGGTTTACAACGAACAAGCAGAAATCACGTCAGACAACAAATCAGTTGATGAGTTCATCAGCTACACGCTTGACAATGACCGCTTTAACAAGAATTTTGAGCGCTATTTGGAAAGTGGTTTGGCGTTGGGTGGTCTTGCTATGCGTCCATATGTTGACGGTGATAGAATTCGTGTAGCATTCGTTCAAGCACCAGTATTCTTACCGTTGCAATCAAATACGCAAGACGTGTCGAATGCTGCTATCTTGACTAAAGCAATCAAGTCAGAGGGCAGAAAGAACGTGTATTACACGCTCGTAGAGTTTCATGAATGGGTGACAGCTGACGGAAACGAGCAAGGAAGTACGAAAGATAAAAGCTATTATCGTATCACTAACGAGCTTTACAAGTCAGACATCAGCGACGCATTAGGTCAACGTGTGAACTTGTCTGAATTATATCCAGACCTTGAGCAAGTCACAATGTTTAAAGACTTATCACGTCCATTGTTTACGTATCTCAAGACTCCAGGAATGAACAACAAAGACATCAACAGTCCGCTTGGTCTATCTATCTTTGATAATGCAAAAACTACAATTGACTTTATCAACAGAACTTACGATGAGTTCATGTGGGAAGTCAAAATGGGTCAACGTCGTGTCATTATCCCTGAACAATTAACTAAGCTAACAGCACAGAGAGAAGATGGTTCAATCACTTTTAAACGACGCTTTGAGACAGGCCAAAACATCTATACACAGCTAGGCGGTGGTGATATGGACGCTAACAGCATTAAGGACATTACAACACCTATCCGCTCAAACGACTACATTACAGCCATTTCAGAAGGTCTGAAACTGTTTGAGATGCAGATTGGCGTGTCTGCTGGCATGTTCTCGTTTGACGGCAAGAGTATGAAGACAGCTACCGAAGTAGTTAGCGAGAATAGCGACACATACCAAATGCGCAATAGTATTGCTGCTCTTGTTGAGCAATCGATTAAAGAGTTATGCGTATCTATTTGCGAACTCGGTAAAGCTACAGGTCTGTACAAGGGCGAAATACCAGAGCTAGAAGACATTTCAGTCAATCTTGACGATGGTGTCTTTACAGACCGAAACGCAGAGCTTGCTTATTGGATGCAAATGGTATCAGCAGGCTTTGCACCACAACGTTTAGGTATCCAGAAAACATTGAATGTGTCCGAAGAGGAAGCTAAAGGCTATCTAGCTGAAATCAATGGGGAATTACCACCAGAAAATGATGCAGACTTAGCGCTTTATGGCAGGAAACAAGTAGAGGAAGACGATGAGTAAGAGACCAGTCTTAAATGACCAGCAATTCTCTTTGAAGATGCAAGGAGTTAGCGATATTTACGCTCAGATGCAGCAAGAACTCTTTGATAATATGATTAAGCGTTTAATCGTTCGTGGTAGTGCTGATTTGCAAGAAAATCCATACATTTGGCAAATGCATAAGTTGAATGATATGCACATGCTAAACGAAGAAAACTTGAAAATTATCACTGAACGTACAGGCATAGCAGAGGACTTGTTACGTGACGTTATAGCTAACGAAGGATTAAAGGTTTACAAAGACACTAAACAGCAACTTGCAGAGGATTTAGGCAGGAGAGATGGTGAATATATTGCCAACGGCGTGACAGATAGCCTTGAAGCTTACACATCGCAAGCGATTAGTGACTTAAACCTTATCAATACGACTTTGCCTAGGTCAATTCAAAAAACATACAAATCAATTGTTGAGAAGTCTGTAGCAGAAGTTGTCATAGGCTCAAAATCGGCTGATAAAGCTATTCGTGACACTATCATGAAATGGCAAAAGAAGAATTTTACAGGTTTTGTCGATAAAGGCGGCAGAGAGTGGCGAGCAGATGCGTATGCAAGAGCTGTTATTAAAACGACAACGTTTAGAGTTTACAACGAAATGCGCACAGCACCAGCTAAGGAAATAGGTATTGACACTTACTACTACTCAAAGAAAGCCACAGCTAGAGAAATGTGTGCACCTTTGCAGGGTCGTATAGTGACAATGGAAGGCATGACACATACAGAGCAAGGTGTTAAGGTACTTGCTTTGTCTGACTACGGATATGGTTATGCTGGTGGTTGTTTGGGTGTGCATTGTGGACATTATTTGACACCTTTTATTATTGGGGTCAATGAGCTACCAGAAGACCCAGACTATCTCAAAGACTTAACGCCCGAACAAGCAGAAGAGAATGCACGTATACAAGCCAAACAAAGAGCACTTGAACGTGCTATCAGAAACCAAAAAGAGCGCCTACACATCGCTAGTCAACTGGGAGATGATGAACTTATCACATCTGAACGCTTAAAACTTAGAAACTTACAAGGAAAGATGCGTGCTTATGTTGATCAGCATGATTTCTTGCATCGTGATTATTCAAGGGAAAGGTTATTTTCAACTCAAAATTCATACGAAAAATATAAAACATTGTTAAGGACTAAGAAGAAAACTTTAGAGAAGCAACGAGAGGTGAAAAGTGCTATAATAGGCATGAAAACAAGCAACAATATAAAAATTAAAGACGTTTCAAAACATCTTGTTGATCGTGCTGTTGAACGAAAGGTTGAAACTCAAACTATCATTGATGCTTTAAAAAATCCTCTTGAAATAAAAGAGATTAAATATGATGAGCATGGTAGACCATCTCAAAAATTTATCGGTAAAGATACATCAGTTGTTATCAATCCATCTACAGGGAATATTGCAACAACTCATAAGACAGGAAAAAGAATTCGCAGAAAGTATGGTTTTGAAAAATGAAAATAGTTGAAATTCTAAACGAAAAACAAATAGCTTTTATTAAAGAGTGCTTACCTGATTTTGATTTAGATAAAATTTTGCAAAATGGAGAGTTGAATGATGATTTTGCAGAAGCTTTGGAAGATTATTACCAGCTCAAAGCCTTTGACAATGCATACAACATTACACAAAAAGGTAAAATAGCAGAAAGTATCATTGATAAATTTGTAGATTTGAATATTTGGTAAGTTATCTTACTTATTTGCACCTAGATTTTTTCTAGGTGCTTTTTTTGTGCGTTCAAAACGGTAAAAAGTCCGCTTTGTTCAAAGGTAAACTGAAGAAGTAAATAAGATTTTACCTTTGTGGTGGGGGTTAGCCACCTACAAAAAGGACTAGGAGGACAAAATGCCATTTACAAAAGATGACCTTATCAATCTTGGATTGACAGATGAACAAACTAAAGAAGTTTTTACTTTGCATGGCAAAGATTTGAATGAAACTAAATCAGCTTTGGACACTATCACGCAAGAGCGAGACAGTCTTAAAAATCAATTGCAAAATGCTGAGACACAGATTGAAACATTGAAAGCTGATGCAAATACAAGTGCTGAACAAAAAGAAGCGCTTGATAAATTGCAAGCTGAATATGACAAATTCAAAGCTGATGCTGAAGCAGATCTTGCAATGACACAAAAGGTCAATGCTATCAACCTTGCATTGAAAGATACTAACGCACACAATCCATCAACCTTGATGAAATTTATTGATGTTGACACTGTTGAGCTTGACGAAGACGGTAAACCAAAACTAGACGACATCATCACAGGATTAAAGGAAAGTGACCCTTATCTTTTCAAAGCAGACGATGACACACCTAACCCAAGTATTTTTGCTACTGGAAATCCCGCAGCAAAAGACCCAACACCAGACGCCTTTGCACAGGCTTTGGGATTGACTGAATAAAAAGGAGGAAATCATGTCAATTAACTACATTACTAAACATGAGGGGCAATTTGAAAAACGCCTTATGCAAGGTTCTTTAACATCAATCCTTGAAACCCCTAGAGTAAATTGGCTTGGCGCACGTTCTTTTGAACTTCCAACCATTTCTGTAACAGGTTATAAAACTCACACACGCTCTAAAGGTTACAACGCTGGAACAGTATCGAACGACAAAAATGTTTACACATTGGGATTTGACCGTGATGTAGAGTTCTTTGTTGATACAGCAGATGTCGATGAAACAAATCAAGAACTTTCAGCGGCTAACATTTCAAATACTTTCATTTCAGAACATGCAACACCAGAGGTTGATGCTTATCGCTTTTCTAAAATTGCAACAGCAGCAATCACTGGTAACCATTTCAAAGCAGAAGATAGCATCACACCAGAAAATGTCTATAGCACTTTGAAAGCTGCTATTTTGCCAATGCGTAAATTTGGTGCATCTAACCTTGTTATGTACGTGTCTAGCGAGGTGATGGATGCTTTAGAACGTTCTAAAGACTTTACACGCTCAATCGCAACTACATCTCCACAAGGTATTGATACCCGTGTCACTTCTCTTGACGGTGTGCAGCTTATCGAAGTTTGGGATGATGCACGTTTCAAAACTAAATTTGATTTCACTACAGGTTTTGTTAAAGCTGAGGACGGTAAAGATATTAATTTCTTGATTGTTGCTAAAACAGCTGTTATTGCCAAAGCCAAATTTAACTCTATCTATCTCTTTGCGCCAGGGCAACACACAGAAGGTGACGGCTACTTGTATCAAAACCGTCTATACCACGACTTGTTTGTTTTGAAATCACAAGAAGATGGTATTTATGTCTCACATAAATCAGCGTAGGAGGTAGCAGATGAAAAAGTATTTCAAAGAAAATCAAGTCTACACTGTTCAAGAAGGTAGCGAGCTTGAAGTACAACTTATCGCAGATGGTTTTGAAGTTCTAGAACTTAAACAAGAAGTTGTTGAAGAAGTTGAAGAACAAGAAGAGAAACCTAAGCGTACCAAAAAATCTAAAAATGAGGGTGAATAATGGCTAAATATAAAGCTGCTAAAAACATATTCTTTAAATCGCTCAATAAAAGCGTGATGGTTGATGAAACTATTGAGCTTGATAAAGAATACGCTGACCATGTTAATGCTGATTTAGCTAAAGCTTTTCCAGACGTTGAAAAGGTGCTAGTACCGCTTGAGGAAGAACCCGAGTCAGTACCTGAAGAAGTATCTGAGGAAGAAACAACAGTAGAGCCTAAGAAAGCTAGACGTGGTAAGAAAGCCAAAACAGAAGAATGAGGGTGATAACACCCTTTTAGGGAGGTTACCATGACTTATTTAACTAAAGCAGAGTTTTCGGACCTTGGTTTTGATGATGTTGAGAACTTTGATAAGTTAGCAAAACGTGCTGAAATTGCCATTGATATGTATACACAAAACATCTACAAGCGTTTTATCAACTTTGAAGATGATTTTGATTATCGTAAGCAAGCAGTCAAGCTTGCTATGGCGTTTCAAATTGCTTACTTGGATGTTTCAGGCATCATGACAGCTGATGACAAGAAAACAATGACAAGCGTTTCTATCGGACGTACCAAAATCGATTACAAGACATCTGAGAGCACGTTTAGCGGTCAGCAATATAATTTATCAATTGATGCCGAAAACGTTCTGAAACAGGCAGGATTTAGCCTTGTCGTGGGAGTTGATTATGATAGATAAGCGTTTGTTAACTGACACTGTTATTGTTCAAAAAGTACAAAAAGAAAATGATTTTGGTGATTTAACTTATTCAGAACCGTTGACGGTCAAACACGTTCGCTTTGACCGCTCTAGTTCTGTTTCTGGAGCGAATAACTCTAAGAAAAAAGACAGAACAGGAACAATTTTCATTTATCCAGCCATTTCTGGTGTCAAGGTAGACAACAGCTGGGATGAGGCGACTGTTAGCGATGGTGCTAATACGTACATTGTTAAAAGTCATGAGCCTAATTACTTAAATGGCAAAATCTTTAGCTATGAAGTAGGAGTGATTTGATGTTTCGTATTCGGACAAAGGCTGATTTGAGTGGCGCTGAACGGAAGGTATCTGATGCTAATGTTTTGAGGGGGAAACGTGCACTAGCTAACCAAGTTTTGATGGATACAGACAAGTACATCCCAATGAAGGGCGGTGCTTTGCGAGCCAGCGGACAAATAGCTATAGATGGTAGCGCTGTTTCTTGGAATACAGTATATGCACGAGCTCAATTTTATGGGACAAACGGCATTGTCGTATTTAAGAAGTATACAACACCAGGTACAGGTAAACTTTGGTATGACAAATCAGCGGAAGCAAATGTTGATAAATGGAAACGTGTTGCAGCTAAAGGGATGGGGTTCTGATGCAAGATAACAAAAACTTTCAAATAGTACTTTTAAAATACATTAACAATTTTAAACAATTGCCGTTGAAAGCACGGCTAGATTATTTCAAAGATAATCAAGATGATTTGGTCGTCAATGCTATTCCAGGCGGAACGATTGACAGAGAATTTATGGACGGTACGAGAGAAGTAAGCCTACCGTTTGAAATTGCAGTCAAAAGTAAGAGTAATCAGCTGGCAAGTGATGTCATTTGGTTTCTGAATGGCGAGTTATCAGCATTTGATATTGATTTGCCAAGCACAGACGACTCTTACACATTCTTATCTCTTTCAGTCGGTAAACCTGGTATTAATGGCAAAGATGAACATGGTTATTTTGTTTACACATTGCAATTACAAGCAAAATTAGAAATTTGAGGAGGAAATTATGGCACGTCAAAAAAATGCCCAACGCAAACACTTTGTAGCACCGTTTAATCCAGGAACGCCAGATACTGTACCAGGTGATGATGCGTTCTTACCATTGGCTAAATACATCGAAACTATCGATGACGACACAGACGAAGAAACAGATGACACTGGTTACTATGACGGTGATGGTACACCAGAAGAAACGGTTACATCTGTTTCTGGTGCTTACTCTGTTTCTGGTCTATATGATGCGGAGGATAAGGCGCAAGCTCTAATTGCATCTAAACGCTATGAAATTGGTGATGGTCGTCGTGTATGGCATCGTGTCGTTGAGTCAAACGGCAAGAAGTCATTTACTCAAATCGCTAATATTTCTGGCATTAAAGCTGGTTCTGGTGATGCGACAGCTTATGAAGAATTCGAATGCACACTCAAATGGATTAAAAAGCCAATTGAGAAAGCTATTACAGAATAGAAAGGTTTGAAATATGTCACGAGTTTATAATTTTGATGCGAAGCAAGATGCGATTGAATTTGTAGTAGGAGATTGTACGCTTGAATTCATGCCAAGCGATGAGCAAAGCAAAGAAATGCAAGCAAAAGCTGATGAGTTGAAACAGCGTGCTAATAGCATTGACGGAATTGCTAACGAGGACTCTTGGGGAGCAGTTCAAGAAATCAAAGCTGTCTTAGACGAGTTCTTTAAAACGATGTTTGACAATGAAACACCTGAAAAGCTCTATAAAGCTGTTGGTCAAAATACAATGACCTATCTCAAGGTGTTCTTGCAAATTTCAAAAGCAATTAACGAAGTTAATGCTGAACGTCAAAACGATGAATATTTTAAACAGTTTCTATCTGAGTAATGTTTGACATTTCCAAAAGAATGGATGATAGGCTGGTGCTCAATGGAAAAGAGTACCAGCTTTTTCTTTCGTTCGATAACGTCTTGAAAGTCTTTGATATGTGGTCAGATGACAGATTTCCAGTACAGATTAAGCCACAGTTAGCACTGGTTAAGCTCACTAATAGCTCTGATTTTAAAAATATGGACTTTGAAACAGCTTTGAATATTTATTCAGAAGTGTTTGACAAGCATATTAAGAGCGTTAGAGCGATTGATGCAGTTGAGCGCTATGACCTGGAAGGGAATGTTATCCCCAGAAAACCACGAGAAGACTCAGATGACGGAAAACCTCTGTATTCAATCAAATATGACGGCGAGTTCATTTTTTCATCGTTTATGCAAGCCTATCACATTGATTTGATTGAAGAACAAGGGAAATTGCATTGGTCAAAATTTAATGCTTTGTTAGCTGGTTTACCAGACGGCACGAAGCTAATTGAAGTAATGAAAATTAGGGCGTGGAAGCCACAAAAAGGCGACAGCGCAAAAGAAAAACAGCGCATGCGTGCTTTACAAGAAGAGTACGCATTGCCTGATTAAGAAAGGAGGGGAATATGGCAGAAGGTAAAGTGACCATCCAAATTGATATGGATGGTAGAAAAGCACAATCAGAAGTGAAATCACTCAAAAGCACTTTGCTTAGTCTAGGTGATGGCGCTAATAAGATTGGTAGCTCGTTTAAATCACTATTAGCCGCTAATGTAGTTGGTTCTGCTTTGATGTCTGGAATTGGAGCGCTTAAAGGCGGTCTTACAAGCATGTATGGAGAACTTAGCTCTAATACAAAAGCTTGGAAGACGTTTGAAGGTAACTTGACGCAAGGCTGGGGAGCGTCAG
>SKER01001526.1_pt1 | contig 18542 bp, 24 predicted proteins | sample 4826961 | NCBI WGS metagenome assembly SKER01 (sample SAMN11008804, study PRJNA524170) | human gut metagenome | biome: Human fecal sample; material: Feces; isolation source: fecal sample from pouch patient p47 | host: Homo sapiens | place: Israel: Tel-Aviv | collected 2016-11-16 | reverse complement strand
TCAATATATCGTCCTGCGTTGCCAGTGCCAGAAATACAATCTGCATTTTTGCATTAAAGGATTTTCCACTTCCCGGCACACCTAAAAGGAATGAATTTGGATTTAACAGTTTTTCTTTATTACACATAATTAAGTTATGGGAGATTGCATTTTCTCCACAATAGATACCACCTGCGTCCATAATCTCCTGCACCCGGAATGGCATCAACACTGCCACGCTCTCCGATGTCAGCGTGCGGACTGCCGGAATCTTTCGGTGTCCGATGGGAAGTGCTGTATTTAGTCCGTCCATTTGCTGAAATTTCAAAACTGAAAACTGGCATAACTTTTTCCGTCCAATGGTCAGAAGTGTTTCCGTATCTGCGTCAAGCTGCTTTTTCGATTCTGCAGTATGCACCATAGTCAGTACACCGAACATCATACGCTGGTCACGTGTAGTCAGATCATCCATGAACTCTTTACTTTCTTTTCTCTGCTGTTCCAAGTCATAAGGAATCACTGCGGAAAAGTTATTGTTGGCATTCTGCCGTCTCTGCCAGTTTGTGATATTCGTCTCCACACCAAGCAGACGTTTTTCCACTTCCTGCACTGCTTCATCAGTAGGAACAGGAATCACATCAATGCTCAACATCAGATTTCGATTCATGTCGGTCAGTTCTGCTATCATATCGTCTTTAATGTAAGAAGCATACTCCCGAAGAAAGAGTACCCTTCCGTAACGCTCTCCCATGCGGAAATAATCTTTTTCAAATTCAAAAGTATCCGGGCAGATATAATCTTTGAAGCTGTGCCCTTTTCTCATACTCTCCTGAATATCAAAATGGAAACCAGATTCTTCTCCTGTACGGTAAAAATCATGCAGAATCCGTAACTTATCTTCTCCATTTACCTCTGCACATTTGGAACCCAGTCTTGCAAAATGGCTGTTCAGCTCTGTTGTCACTCGTGCAAAATACGTTCTCGCTTCTTCGATCGTTTTCTTATAGCAGGATACTGTCACATATTTTTCCTGCACCATGCTGTTGGAACTGGTTGCCTTATCTAAAAGCATGTTGTTATACTCTTTCCGGTATAAATCCAATCCGTCCTCCTGCATCGGAATCAGAATTGCTTTTTCAAAATCCACCTTATTCAAGCGGCGATTATTGATCGTTATTTTTGTTGTTCCACCGCAATCGAACGAATTTAATAAGTCCATATATTCCAGAAACATGGTTTCCTTATCTACTTTGCTTGCCACCGCGTAGTTGATATCTGTAAATTTATAAGTACATGCAAATTTATTTCTCCCGATTTTAAATATCCCGTCAGACCAGATGGTCTCGATGGGAATTACCTGCTGTACACTTCTTGGAATTACAAATTTTTCTTTATCCTGCTTAAAGATATTACTCAGCGTTTTTATCATTTTTCTTGCGTCCCTCCTTCTTCAGACTTTCTTTCTCATATTTTTTAATGACTGGTTCTACCGCATCAAAATAAAGATTTTCTGACCGAAATACCAGTTTTTTCGGCATCAGAATTTCTGATTTTATCCATGCCAAGATAAACTGCTCTGCTGTCATTCCATGGTATTTTACAAATCCAAACACCACACATGGGGCAGCTCCCAGTACACAAATCCAGCTCACTGTTTCCATACTCATGTATGGGTGGAGCAAAAAATAAAGCCCAACGGCAATCCCGCAGGCTAATCCTGAAAAGATAAACTGTCTCAGGGACAATCCGAAAAAGATTGCTTCCGTGTAATCCCTGATTTCCTTGTTAATTTTTACTTCCAAAACGATACACCTCCAAATCGCACATTTGTTATATTTTTCCTGTTCTGTTATACTTTGGGTAAATGAAAGGGGGACTGACCTATGCCAATCACTGTTATGATTTCACTTGTTGTTACCGTTGCTCTATTCCTGATTTCTCTGCTGTTTCGGATTGCTGCCAGATTAAATCTGACCTTACCACTGTTATACTTCCTTGCTGTTTCCACGATTCTGAATCCATGGGCAGCAAGCCATGAGAAACTTGCATTTGCAATCCTCTATCTGCTGACTGCCTTTTCTGTTCTTAGCTGGATTTCTGCTCTACGACGCAAGTGGCAGAAACATCAATACTACAAAGCTATGAAAGACGATATGTCATTCCAGATTTCTCGTGCCAGACAAAGAGGGATTCCTTTAGATTCTGTTCATTTTGATTCTCAGGGGAATATGCGGTATAACAACAGCGGAGATATTGTAGAATAGGCTTTTAACGCACAACAGGGTATGTACGGTTCGTTTCCATACATACCCTGTTGTTATTTAATCTTCATCGCCCCAGTAATCTATTGATTCCTGTGTTCTTGTTGAAATTCCGAATAGCTTATACATAAAATCTTCTCTTTCATCAAACATTTCAAGAATAATTATTTTTTCTGGTTCGATTCTATAAAAAACATAATTGTGACTAACATACAAATAGCGATAATCGCATTCTATATTATACATTGCGGATACAGCAATTCCCTTTTTTTCAAACTTCTCCAGACCTCTCACCGCATCTGTTATCTTTTTCACTGATTTTTTGGAAACTTCAGCACCAAAGTCCTGTACTAAATCAGCTTTTAACTGGTTCAGTTTCTTCCTTACAATCTGTGAATATTCTATTTTTTTCAATACAATTATACCCCCAGTTCTGCTTCCAGATCATCTGCTGATATCGTTCCTTCTTCCCGAATAGACACTTCTGCTTCGTTTAGTTTGCTCATTAATGTATAAAGTGCTTTCTGTTTATCTAATTCGTCCAGCTCTTTCATATCTATAATTGCACACTGTCCATGTCCATTTCTTGTAAGATAAACTCTATTACCATAGGTGACTTCATTGATTACTGTTGTATAATTTCTCAAATCCGAAATAGGTTTAATATTTGGCATAGTCTTTCCTCCTCGAAAAAATTGCTTACCTCTTTTCTACTTCTATATTATACCCTTTCGCTGTGAATCATTCAACTTATTCGCAGTGAAATTTACAGCAATTTTATTTTTACAATCCCATCATTTCTCTCACTACCCTATCTGACATCTTCACCGCACCAACCAGCACCAACATATTGAAAATCAATTCTCCAATATAGCTCCACACCATGGTCACTGCAGCTGCGTCCGGATCGACTACTGGCGGTGATGATGCAAATAATGAAAAAATAATGCAGGCAAGTACCACGATTGCTCCCTCCAAACACACTGCTGCGTATGATTTCAAAAAACTTCTTCCGATATTCTGGCTCGGCTCTCCTGCGAAGGAAGATAACGGAATCGGTGCAATGGCAGTATAAAGGTACAATCGAAAAAATCTTCCATATACACTCATAATCATAATGAAACTCAACACTGTAATAAACAGTCCGCCTATTAACGTTACTGCCCATAGTGGGATACTTTCAAAAAATCCACAATCTTCTACCGCTTCTATGATTTCGTCCGGTAAAACAGTATCTTCCGTACTTCCAAATCCTGCGGTCTGCATGATCGTACTGGTCACTCCCTGTATGATATTGAATAATGCCATCATCAGCTCCAGTCCATACGTGACTACGCCTTTTGCAATCGCAAAACGGATAAAAATTTTCAATGCATGTTCCGGTCTTTTTACCTCTGTAAAACTTCCACAAGTCTTGACCACTCCGACTACAAAGAAAAGCACTAACAAAGCATAGCCGATTGCCTGCAATGCTCCATGGATCTGCACAATCACTTGCCAGATACCGCCACCTTTAAAGTTTTCCGGTGACTGTGTGAGTATCTGCCAGATTTCCGCAAGTTTACTGTTCCAGGTATCCAAGGCATTTTGCAAGTTCTGTACTACCCAGTTATCTGACACGTTCTAAACACCTCCTGTCTTAGTCGGGACGGTGCGGCTCCATGTGGGCCTGCACCGTCCCATTTCTTTTATTTTTCTATTCTTCTTAACCCGTAATCAAATTCAAGATTTCTTTTGCAAATGTAATGATTACACCACCTGCTAATGTTAAGAATCCATTGGCTCGCTGACTTGGATCGTGAGATTTCAGTGATAAACCAACCTGCACAATTCCAAATCCCAGTAAAATCATTCCGATAGCACGAATCAGTCCAAAGATAAATGTGGACAGATTATTGATAACGGTCAGTGGATCATCTGCCGCAAATACGGGACTTGCTCCTGCTGTCATAAACAGTACCATTGCAATATACACTGCCATGGCACGTTTCATTTTTGCTGTCATTGGCAGCTTCTTCGTTACTTTTGTGGTTTCTTTCTTCTCCTGCTTCTTTCTCATATCTAACTTCATTTTTTGATAGCCTCCTATATATTTTTCTTGGATTTACTCATATTTCTGGATAATTTCTTCCAAATCTTCATCAGATAATAATTCGTATCCTTCACTTTCTAATGAATCATCAGCAAACTCGTCCTCCAGACTGTCTCCCAGTGAGATACTTGCCACCGCCCGGTCAACTGCTCCATGTAGATATGGCTTTCCATTTCCATCTGTCGTAAGCCCTACATTGGGATGTTTTAAAATATCGAATTTCTCGTCTAAAATTGGTTTTTCTCCACGAATAAAAAAAATCGCATATCGGTTATCCAACATGCGAACTTCATCGGGTGTCATCAGTTCTTTGCCACAATGTCAAGTGATGAATTCAAAAAAGAGCAAAAAAATAACCCCTCTCCGCCAGGAGAAGGGTACTGTAAATAAACGTTATTAACTTTTTACAACATTGTCAGTCTCGATCTTATTCCGAATATCCTCTTTCGATTTTTTATACGCCGTATCATACCATTTCAGGAAATCCCCGAAAAGTTTTTCTTCAGCTTCGGCTCGTGCTTCAGCAGCATCGTCAATCTGGTCATATCCGCCCAGATAATAGCATTTTTGCTGAAACATGATCTGGGCGATCCATTTATGGCGTTTCTTATTGTAATAGACACCACGGACTCCGCTGGTGTTTGTTTTATACATAACGCCCGGCTGGAGCATCTCCACGCACGTGCCGTTTTCATAGTGGAGATTATTTTGAGGCTGACGCAGGCATCCGCAGCTTCTTGTCCATCCGTTCTGCAGATTGGACTGGCGTATATCTAGTTCCTTTCCGCAGTCGCATTTGCAGTGCCACAAATGGAAGCCGTTCTCTTTGCGAGCATAAGACAGAACCGTCAGTGCACCAAACCGTTTTCCCACCCAGTCTTTTAAAGGCGGTCTTTTTCCACAGCCGCAGCTTCTCACTCCGCCTGTGATCAGTCTCCGCTTTGTTGTCTCGATTTCCTTCCCACAATCACACTGGCAGAGCCAAAGCGGATTCCCGTCCCTGGCCTTATGTCCAGATCGGCCTTTGACAAGCAGTTTTCCAAAGTGATATCCTGTTAAGTCTTTGACTCCTTCATAGGGAGATGGTTCACAGCCACAGCTAAAGATTGCACCCGGTTTTAACCGTCGGCTTTCTACCAATATTTCGTTTCCACATTCGCAATGGCAGCGCCACACCACCGCATCCCGCACACGCTGATCTGTTGGCTCCAGAACCGTTAGTTTTCCGAAACGTTTTCCGGTCAGGTCTTTCCCTTTCAAAACACCACCCCCATCAATACCTGGCCTCTTGAGCCGAAAAGGAACTTTTTAAATAGTTTCACTGCGTCTTTTTCTGTATTCCCGCAGCCGACGATAGAAGGTAGCTTCCGCCATACCGCTTTGCCGCATCGCCTCTTTTGTAGTGATCACCTTATTTTCTAATGCGTTTACTATCTCTTAAAAGTTATCCGGCGGCTCAACCCTCGGGCGTCCGAATTTTATGCCTTTGGCTTTTGCCGCAGCGATCCCATCCATCTGCCGCTGATAGAGCATATCCTTGTATTCCCTTGGATTGATCCCCGTCTCATTCAGCCATGACTCTATGATATGAATATCCACTTCAAGGACATTGGCGATCTTTTCTATGGACATTCCTGTTTTTCCTAAATTTTCCGCAATATATCTGATTTCATCCATGATGGAAGATTCACCGCCTTCCTTTCCTTTGTTTCTTATTTCTTTATCTCACCTTCGCTGTATCGTTCGGAAAGAGTACGTTCTCCAGGCACTGTACGGCTTCTTCTGAGATGTCACAGATCAACTGCCAGACAGGGACCTGCAAGATCAGGTCTTCAATCCCATTGATCGCAGCCTGGACAAATTCCGGATTCCATTGATTGACTGTTACTTGAGGATATAATTGGCGAAATGCCTCTATGGGTGATAAACGCATCACGCTGTTTTTCTTTCCCTGACACAGCATGACGATTGCATGGACAGGAACATCAACCCTCTTGCAGATTTGTGACGAGCCGCAGACTGGCCATGCGCAGGCAAGCCATTTTCCTTCTTTCTTCCGAAGGAGCGCCCGATCCCCATTTACAGTTACACTATTCCTGTATTTCTCCCATAATGCCGCCTGTGTAGATTTTCCTACTCCTGACGGAGCCGAAAAAAGAATGCCCTTTCCATGGTATTCTATGTATGCGCAGTGCAGAATCAGCCCTCCACGCTCAATCATCCTTCGATCCAGGGCGAACAGAGAACCATACACGGTATCCGAAGGCATAAGTTCCTGGACCAGTTTTGTCACCCATATATCCGCTTTTCTGGAAGAGATTTCCCGATAACATGCATAATATCCGGATGTCCCTTTTATCCCGATCAAGCGGCTTTCTTTCGTTCCGTCCTGGAACACTTCCATATCCGGCCGCCGGGCGATCCGCTTTCCTTCTAAACCAGAAAGAGTCTGTACCTCCTGTATATGGTAGGTATACTCCGGTCTTCCAGCTTCTATAGCAAACTGCTGGAAACGATCTGGAGCCGCATAGGGCAGTTCTGAGATAACACAGAAACAGAAATCACCGATCCGAAATAATTTATCCATGGTTCTGTTCCTCCAACAACAGACGGTAATACTCCTGGGAATACCGGCAGAGATAATCCGGAATCCCATCATATGCCCCTGTCTCCAGCAGAGTAGCAGCCACACATACTTTACAGATTGGTTTAAATTTACATTTTGTACATTCTTCAGGAATAGACAGTTTCCATGTCTCTGTTTTTACCTCTTCCCATGCAGCCGCAAACCCTTTCTCAAAAACTGAAGAGGATGGTGACGACATCACAACACAGGGACGCATTTGTCCCTGCCAGTTGATGGTGAAAGAGCAGTTTCCTGCAAGGCAGGACATATGCCCGTCTCCCCGGGAAAAATCCGGATCTTCCACCCGGTCAATTGCCTGCTCCACATACTGGTCATAGATTTCTTTTGGAAATTGCAGCCTCAATGCCTCCAGGGAAGCTGACGCCGCATCTTCCGGCAATACACGGGACTGCTCCGAAAAAGGCAGGGATCTTTCCCTCACCGCAGGCATCATATAAGGATCAATATGTACGGGAACCTGCAGTTCTTCCCCTATGGAGAACACTCTCTCCATACTGTGCCGAACCACTTTCGTGACACTGAAGCTGATTTTTACATCGATCCCTTGCTCCCGGAGCAGCCGAATTCCCTGTATTGTCCTTTGAAATCCACCGGGATAATGGCAGAGTCTCTTATAATCTTCCTCGTCAGCGCCATAAAGGGTGATGTTTACCCGGCGGGGCGGATACGTTCCAAAAAAATCAGCCCAATCCTCATTTATCAAGGTGCCATTCGTATTGATCGTCAGAATAAAACCCATTTTCCGCAGTTCCAGATACAGGCGTTTAAAATCCGGGAACAGCAGCGGCTCTCCTCCTGTCAGCAGAAGGAACAGCACACCGGCGTCTTTCATCTGCCGCCCGACCTCCAGCCATTCATCTGCTGTGCGAAGCCGACCTTTTTGCTCCATTTCTTCCCGACTCAGCCGGACATAGCACATATCACAGTTCATGTTGCATAGCGGAAGCAGTTCCAGGCTGCCATTGATAGGTACTTTTTTCTCCTTTGCTCGGTTAATCAAAGCACGTTCTACGGAAGAAGCGCTATTGTCCATGCAAGCCATCGGTTTCCTCCCTTATGAAAAGAACCGGTAGCCGAAGCCCCCGGTTCTTAAGCAAATACCGTTTTTATGTAATGATTTCTGTGATCCTTTACTATCAAGATTTTGCAGTTGTCCAGTCATTCATATTCAAATTTGTTGTACAATGAATATCGGTTCCGTTATTTGTCCAAATAATAACTTTCGTTGCTTTGAACGGATTTGAATTAGGTAAATAAAAACCTTTTATGAACTCATCATTGGTAGGTGCAGAATGCGTTTCGCCGCAGGCATGGTAAGTTGGTAATATGCGTCCTGTCAATGCCTCATCGCGTAAATCCAACTTTCCATTATTGTTTGAATCTTCATAAACTGTTCCTGGTGTCCCACCACCTGCATCGCATACAAAATTATAAACCTTATTCACATCTCCACACGCTGCCACATATTCATTCGGCATAAACTTCTGAACCAGAATTCTTGGCTCTTCCCATCTCTTTTTCATTTCAATCTACCTCCTCTAAAATTTTATACTCCAGCATTTCCTTTATAAAACGATTGATCGATCTCCGGATCGTCTCTTCTTCGACTTCATATTCCAGCATTCCTTGGATGACCACATCTTCCAGTGTGCTGGGCTGTTCAAAGCTTTTCCAGATAAAAACCGCCGAACCGTTTGGAGCCATTACTGTGTTCTCCAGCGGGCTTTCACTTTCCGCCCCGGCCGGGACGATCGCATATTCTCCGGCGATCTCCCTGAGTATGTATCTGAATTTGATCCGGTATTTCTTCTTTTCCCTTTGATAACTGTCACCGCTGAGATATCTGGACAGTTCGTCATCGGACAGCTTTGCAAGTTCGCTGCCGCTTAGCCCGCCTAGATTACGGACAAAGTGGTATTCCGGGCTTTTGTATTCTTTCACATAGCACCTTCCTCACTTTTCCTGGATATCTCTTAAGTAGGGACATCAATCAAATAGTACACTTTATGAATGTTTTCGAAATCAGCCTGTATCACCTGCATAAACGCCGGAAATGCAAAGAAATTCTTACAAAAAAACGGAAAATGCTTGCCATTTTAAGAGATATGCATTATAATGTTATCTGTAAATTTGATGTTATAAAGTGTACTATTTGACAACTTATTTTTTCGGTGTTCTGTACATCCGGGCCTTTCGGTAAAACGTAGATTCACTCATTCCGCTGCGTTCGAGGGCTTCCTGGATGTTTATTTTTTTCTTTTCCCACAGGTGTACGGTCTTCTCGAAATGTTCCGGCGTTTCCAGCGGCGGCCTTCCAAAACGGACGCCCCTGGCTTTCGCCGCTTCGATCCCTTCCGCCTGCCGCTGGCGGATGTTGGTGCGCTCGTTTTCCGCAACGAAAGAGAGTACCTGCAGCACGATATCACTCAGGAAGGTCCCCATCAGGTCTTTCCCCCGCCGGGTGTCCAGAAGCGGCATATCCAGGACTACGATATCGATCCCTTTCTCTTTCGTGAGGATCCGCCACTGGTTCTGGATCTCCTCATAGTTGCGTCCCAGACGGTCTATGCTCTTGATATAGAGCAGGTCGTCTTTTTTTAATCTCCGGACTAGCTTTTTGTACTGGGGACGGTTAAAGTCCTTTCCGGATTGTTTATCCATATAAATATTTTCCGGCGTTACCCATGCCTTCAGGGCAGCCAGCTGCCTGTCTTCATTCTGGTCCCGGCTGCTGACACGGATATAGCCATATGTCATTGCCAATCGTTCCTCCTTTCCTGGCGGATGCCGGGAAAAATATCCCGTCCCGCCACTGTCTGCCGTGCCTGCCGGAAGGCAATAAAAAAGACAGTGCATCGTTTGCTGACACACTGCCTTCCTGGATTTTACCAGGTTTTTACCGTATTTTCTATTTTCTTCTGCCTTCCGGCATGTTTACGGTCTTAAAAAGTATCCTTATTCTTTATGCCGATAGTTCCCCGACAAAGTTATACACGATCCTGACTTCCTGCACCTTCTGGCCTTCCACCTTTTGGATCTCACCGACCAGGATCTTATGGATCAGACGGTGCAGCACCGTCTCGTCCAGTTCCGTGATGGCGGCGCACTGCCGGATCTCCGACAGGAACGTCTGCACTTCGTTTTCCTGCTCACTGGAACGGCGCTCCATATCGGACAGTTCCCGGAGCCTGCACTGGTTCCCTTCCTGCTCCTGTTCCAGGGCGGCAGTCAGCTTTAAAAAACGCTGCTCTGAAAGGATCCCTTTGGCTTTGTCCGTATAAAGGCTTAGGAACATGTCGTCGATTTCCTGGTTGCGGCTCTGGAGCCGTTCCCTTTCCCTGTGCAGCCCGTCCGTGTCTGCCAGATACCGGCTCTCCATCCGGCGGCTGAGGCGCTGGTAAAAAGCATCAGCGTCCTTCATAGCCTGGCCTGCCAGTTCCTGGATGTCCTTCAGCACCAGGTCATACAGGTCCCTGGCCTCGATCTTGTGGCTGGAGCACACCTTGCATCCCATCCGGTTGTAAGTCTGGCAGATATAGTATGCCCGGTCAATGGGTTCCCGCATTTTCCCGGTGAAGCGGTTCCGGTCTGTCCTGCCCACCTTTTCATACCGCACCTGCATGGATTTTCCGCAGGTGGCGCAGTAGATGATGCCGTGGAAGATGTTGTAGTAGGGGCAGGCGTTCCCTTCCATGATCGTGGGCCTGCCGTCGATCAGTTCCTGCACCCTCTGCCATTCCTCCGGCGTCACGATGGCCTCATGGCAGCCCTCGATCACTTCCCACTTGTCACGGGGGATGATGTCATAAGTGTTGGAGCGGATGCCCTTCTGGTGGGTCCGGCAGACCAGATGCGCCCCCTTATAAAAAGGATTCCGCAGGATATGGCAGATCCTGGTCACGCCCCAGGCGTAATAGTTAGCGCCAAATTCCGTGTTCGCCCGCACCTGGGTGATCGGGATCTTTTCCTCCATCAGCCGCTTGGCGATCCTCATGGAACCCATCCCATCCAGTGCATAGTCATAGATCTTGCGGATGATGGGCGCTGTCTCCGGATCCAGGATGAGATGCCCCTTGTCCTGTGGGTCACGCATCAGGCCGAAAGGAGGCCTCCCGCCGCAGAACTTCCCCTGCCGGGAACGGGCCATGCGCCCGGCCAGTACCTTTTTGGAGATATCCCGGCTGTACATATCGTTCAGGATATTTTTAAAGGGCGTGATGTCCATCTCCTGGCGGGTCAGGCTGTCCACACCGTCCGTAATGGCAATATAGCGTACCTTGTGCTGGGGGAAAAAGATCTCGATATAGCTTCCGGCTTCGATATAATTCCTGCCCAGCCTGGACAGGTCTTTCGTGACCACGCAGCCGACCTTGCCCGCCTCAATGTCAGCGATCATGCGCTGGAAGGCCGGGCGGTTGAAGTTGCGGCCTGTATAGTCGTCGTCCACATAATACTCATACCGGAACATCCCGTTCTTTTCTGCGAAGTCCCGAAGCATGGATTTCTGGTTGCTGATACTCATGCTCTCATTGTCGCCGCCGTCATCCAGAGAGATCCGGCAGTAGAGAGCGGTGATCTTTTCATAGACTTGTTTTTTCCTGCTCATAGTGTTCTCCTTCTATGAACAGGGACACGATACTATGATAATACCATGTCCCTGCCCCTGGTTCAACCGTTTTTACGCAGCTTCCTTCCTGGTTTCCCGGGTGTCCAGCCAGTCCTCGAAACGCTCGCAGGCCTGGCGCTCAATGGCCTGTTCAAAGGCTTCCCCCATGGGCTTCTCCCCGGAGAACTCCCGAACCACGATAAAACGTATTTTCTTGTTCTGATTTTTGCTTTTTTCCATAGACTGCCTCCATAAAGTGGCAGGCCGGTGGGCAGCACCGGCAACGAAGTCCGGCAACGAGCCTCAAAAAACCTGTAAACTACCGTCTGGCCTGCAAATCTTATTTTATAAATTTTCTTGAAAAATCTCGTTGCTTTCGTTGCCGGAGATAAGGATAAATATTAAAATATCCCTTATTTACTGGCTTTTCCCGTATCCAGACAGGGAAATCCCCGGCAACGAACCCGGCAACCAAGTGGCAACCATCCCGGCAACAGACTGCTGATTTTATGCGATCCACTCCTTGGGAAGTTCCAGCTGGCGGCATTCTTCTTCGCTCAGTTCCACAAATCCATCTTCGTTGCCGGGCAGTTCGTTGCCGGAAGTGTCCCGTTCCCAGCCTCTCTGCCTGCCATATCCTGCGAACATCCTCGGATTGGAGAAAGGCTTCCAGACCGTCACCACCGTGTTCATGATCTCGTTGATATTGTGCAGCTGCCACCGCTTCGGCTCCTCATAGGTGTGGCCCAGCGCCTCCTGGAACAGCTGTCTGGAGCAGACCATGCTGCCGGTATAGTGTTCCAGGAAGCCCTGGATCTGCCCGGCCTCCGTGTCCTCCGGCATGAAATCCTTCTGCACCACCGCCAGTTGCCGCTGGATGGGCTTGCTGAACTTCATGGAATAATGGCCGCTGCGGTAGATGGTCATGGCCTCCGCCCAGACCTGCAAAAGATAGGCTCTGGAGGCGTCCTCATCCTCCAAAATGTGAACCTCCGCATTCTCCGGGTAAATCATGATCGGAAGGAACCGCCGGTTCCCGGCCCGGTCAAGGGGCAAAAAATCCAGGGTGTTGGAAGAACCGCCGAACACGCACTGCCGCAGCCGATCTTTGGGCTGGGCCTCGTAGGGTGTACGATAAGTTTCCTTCTGTCGGCTGATGAACGAACGGATTTCCTCAATGCTTTTGGCGCTGCTGGTAGCCAGCATCTCCGACATCTCGATGATCCAGTGGCCCTGCAGCTTCAGATACACCCGGTCATCGTCCAGTTTTTTCAGGTCATCACTGAACCACTCATCCCGGATCGCCAGCAGACGGAAGAAGCTGGATTTCCCGGCCCCCTGGCCGCCCACCAGACAGAGCATTTCCTCGCATTTGGAGCCGGGAGAAAACACCCGGCGGATGGCACCCAGCAGGAAATGCTTCAACATTTCCTCTACATAGTCGCTCTGGTCTGCACCAAGGAAATGATGGAGGCAGGAGCGGATGCGGGGCGTCCCGTCCCACACGAGGCCGTTCAGCACGTCCCGGATGGGATGGTAGCAGTTCTCATTCGCTACAATGGACAGGGCTGCTGTCATTTTCTTCTCGCTGGTCAGACCATAGTTCTGCTCAAAATATAGAAGCAGGTACTTCACATCCGTATCCGTCAGGGAGCTGGTATCCCTGCGCCAGCCCAGATCCCTCACAATGTCCACCCGGTCTGTCAGGAGGTTCAGCCGGATGGCGTCCCGCAGCAGCGGGTCATGGCAGAACACCGTCCGGCAGTTGCCGATGGTGTTGGCGGGCTGGCCTTTCTCTGTGACGGTCAGGCTTTCCCGCACTTCAAGAGTGCTCTGCTCCGGCGCTAAGGCTTCGGCTGCGCTCATAACAGCCTGCCGGGTGGCTGGCGGTAAACTCTGATAATCGCTTTTCAATCTTCCTCACCTCTTTTCCGTGCTCAGCGACAATAGATGCCCGTTCCTCCAGACTGCCGGACAGGAGAACATCCAGCAGATATTCGGTACAGGTTTTTTCGTGTAATGCTTCCAAAAACAGCGGGTTCCATGCTTCCTCCGGTGTCTGCGGGGCGTACTCTTTTTCCCAGCGTTCCAGCAGATGGAGATAATCGCACAGCACCCGGAAACATTTTTGCTCTGCCTGCCGGTAGCGCAGTTCCTCGCTGATTTTTCGTCTGACCGGCCTACTGCGGGACGGATCATAGCTTTTGCCGTCATAGTGGACAGAGAAATCCTCCGCCAGCTTCAGCGCCGCCTCCTTACTGCTCAGACCGAACAGACGGGCGGTAAAATCGATCACATCCCCGTCCGCCTGACAGCCGAAGCAGTGGAACCGGCGGTCCACCTTCATGCTGGGATGCCTGTCATCATGGAAAGGACAGCAGGCCATCCCATTCCTGCCAACCTGCACCCCGTAATACTCCGCAGCCTGCCTTGTGGTGACAGACTCCTTCACCGCTTCAAACACATTCGATTTTCTCACCTCCAGACTTAAGAAAAGGCACCCGGTTTCCGCAGAAAACAGATGCTTCATAATTCCATATCGTTTTTCTTTGCAGGGGCGGTCCGCCCCTCCCGTTCCCAGCGCTCCCGGTTCTTCCGGTCAGCGTCCGCTTTTGCCCTTGCCAGACGGTCTTTTATTGTCTCCCTGGCTTTTTCTTTGATCTGTACCTTCCCGGCCTGTTCGGTCTCCGGCTGCATGAGTGTTTTCTGGATGTTTGCCAGGGCGTTCTGCATGGCATTTTTGATCTTCTTGATCACTCCATCCAGGCGGGCGGCGGCGTACTCACGCTCCTTCTTCGGGGCTTTCCGCTCCGGCGAAAGCACCCACTTCTTTGTCTCCTCGATCAGGCGGATATCTTCCTTGTGGGTTTCCTTGCGGACGGTGTCGGTCACCACCTCCACCGCCTTGTCATAGGCTGCATCGGAAACATCATCTAACAGCATTTCCACGTCTTCGATTTTGAGCGTCAGTTCTTCCAGCTTCTGCTCCTGAGCCGCCAGCTGCTCCTTCTGCTTCATCAGGATAAAATCCTGCTTTTCCAGATACTCCCGCCCGCCATAGGACGGCTCCTGTTCCAGGTGCAGCCCATGGCGCTTTGCTATCTCAAACAGGAGGGTCCGGCAGACCGCATCAAAGGTCTGCTTCCGGTTGTTATGCCTGCCTTTTGGCTTCTCCGGGTGCGGCAGGGGGATGCCCAGTTCCTCCAGCGCCTTCTCCTGCTGGGGACACAGTTCCCCGTAGCGGTTCCCACAGTCAAACACATGGCGCTCATGGATATGGGGCGTGGCCTCGTCCAGATGGAGCGCCCAATCTAAGATGTGGACATGGGAACCGAAGCGGCGCTCAAACTCTTCCTGGAACTTCCCGGAACGCATGGGTGGTGAAGCCACGGTAACAGTCCCAGTAGATATTTTGCCTGGCCCGTCCGGCGTCAATGTGTTCGCTGTTTTCCACATCGAATCGGCGGTCATTGTGGCGGGGATTGTAAGCGCCATGCCTGCCGGAGCGTCCGTTGTGCCGTGTCAGTTTCAAACGATTTTCCTCCTTCCTCCGAAGATGTCCCGGGGACGGGGAAGGGCGGCGAAGCCGCAAATCCTGCGAAAGTCTGCGTCAGGTAATACCCAGTACAAGCTGACGCAGACATCAACTTTCCCTGGGCCAAGGTTTTCCACCTCTGGACACCGGAGGAAAGGCTTGCCGCCTCTCCACACCGCCCAGGCGCTGCCGCCCTGTACCAGGCCAAAGGGCATTGCCCCTTGACTCTAACAAAGGGCTGGCTGCCCTCTGTACTCCCGCCGGTGAAGCTGGCGTTCACCCAAGGAGCGGTTCCCGCCGGTTTCACCGGTTCCGTATCCACACGTTTTCGCCCATAAGCGGGATCTGGATACGGAATACGCCTGCGGGGATTGCCGGTTAAATGCCGGATACAGACTCTCTGTTTGTCCCGTAAACGCCCCGAAATCATGCGGTTTTCTTCCCTGGTGTCAAAACCTGAAAACCATGTTTCCTGGCGTAGGCACTGGCGGCAGCTTTCCGTTCCTCACTGTAGGGCGGCACCAGCCGGATGGACAGCCGGGATTTGTCCAGCACATAGGCCACGCCGCCCTCCGGTGTACTGCGCTCCAACCGGCACATCAGCGGATAGTTCCGGCTGAAATCGGCAAGCCTGCGCTTCAGGCTGGCGTTGAAGGTATAGATACTGGCAAGGCGCTCCCCCTCGTTCCAGTTGATGATGGTTTCCTTCTCATATTTAGACAGCTTCGTCATACATTCCCTCCTCATAATCCGTATTGGTTTTCAGTACACGAAGGCTACGCTTGAGACGGCGGCACTCGTCCATCTCCCTGCGCAGATAGTGGTAAAAAGCTTCATACCAGCTTTCCCCGGTCTCCGTGTCTATCTTCCGAGCCAGCCTCAGCATCCGGCGTTTTGCCTCCGGGTCAACAGCCATCGCTGCCAGCCACTTCAGCCGGGTCACCGTATGATTGCGGCTGGGGCAGCCGAAAGCATACAAAATCTTCTTTTCTTTTCTGCTCAATGTCATAATGATATTCCTCCGTTTCTTTGCTGCGGGGACATAGCCCCCGCATGATAAACTTGTTGCTGTGTGCCGGTCTGCCCGCAAGCCGTTCCTGCCCGGAATCTCTCCCGGCGTATTGCCCCCTTTGGTGCGCTCCTGTCATGGCGTCACTTCTCCGGAGGGGATGTCCCCTTGCGCCCGGTCATTCAGTTTTAAGGTCCTGTATCTGTCTTACAAGAACCATTTTACCGAAAAAACCGGGACGCCTTTCTATGTCCAAGACGTTGGAAAACTTCCCAAAATCCCTATATTTCCACGCTTTTGGAATCGTGTTATAATGGGTGCAGCTACTTCAGGAAATGTAAGAGAGAGGGGGCATTGGATGCACTATAAACTGACGATCCCGGAACGGCTCCAGGACCTACGCAAGGAAAGGCACCTGACACTGGAACAGCTGGCGGAACAGACCGGCCTGTCCAGATCAGCACTGGGAAAATATGAGAGCGATGACTATAAGGATATCAGCCCGTTTGCGATCGCAACGCTGGCGGAATTTAATGGCGTGTCTGCCGACTACCTGATGGGGCTGGCGGAAAATAAAAATCACCCAGACACAGAACTCCAGGCCCTGCATCTGAGTGACGATATGGTGGAACTTTTGAGCAGCAGAAAGATCAATAACCGGCTCCTCTGCGAACTGGCTACCCATCCGGATTTTCAGCGGTTCATGACAGATATGGAGATTTTTATCGACCGGATCGCCGATATGCGGGTGGAGCAGATGAACCTGGTTCTGGAGGCAGCCCGGCAGGCTGTCCTGAGTAAATATGCCCCGGGAGAGAACGACCTCTATGTGCGGACGCTGGAACTGGGGCAGGTGCAGGAGAGCGACTTTTTCAGCCATGTCCTGCATGAGGACCTGGACGGCATCGTCCGGGATATCCGGGAGGCCCACAGGAAAGACAGGACCACCGCCGATGCGCAGCCCTCGCTGGAGGATGTGAAAGGGTATTTGAGCAGGCCATAGGGCAGGGCAGCGACATGGAAATGTTGATCCATGCGTTCTGCGATAAGCTGCAGATCCCCTTTGAGAAGATCTCTTCGGAGGATTTCTCGGCATTCCTGCGGATACTGAGCCTGTCCCGGATACTTAAAAATCCCAATAATATGCGGGGAAAAGCCAGGCCACAGCCGAACTACACACCTAGGCGCAGGAAACGCAGGTAGCAAAAAAGCCATCCACCGTTAAAAGTGAATGGCCTCCGTGTTTCCCGGCTCCGGACCGGAACTATTTGTTTCTATCCCGCAGCTTCACCTGCTCCCAGGCTTCCTGACAGACGAGCAGCCCTGCTGAAAACCCATATTTAAAGTGGCTTTCGTTTTCCTCGCACTGGACGATTGCCTCCTGTGTCCGCAGTTCTTCCACCAGGTTATAGTCTTCCTTGCTCAGCCGTTCCGATAAGGTCTCCATCAGATCGGCACAGGCTTTGACCGCCTGCCTGTATTCCTGCGAATCAGCTACCACCGTTTCACAGGGATAAAACCTGCCGTTATACATTTCTTCCAGAATCATGCAGCCACCTCCTTCAGACGAAGACCATCTCAGAGAGGAGGATCTCCTCTGCCCGGCTTTGGATGCTGTTCATGGCTCCTACCCATGCAAGAGGGTCACGGGCTTTCCGTTTCTCGGTGATGCCTTCTGCCGCCTGCATCTGCGAGATAATACACGCCAGACGGTCAGCTGCCTGCTCATCCAGGTCGGCAAGATACGTCCAGAGTGTCCCTGACAGAAGCAGTTCATTGTACCTGCCGGGACAGTGTTCTTTCAAAAAAGCCCTGTGCATCCGTCCCCACCGCCCGATGGGACGGCTTTCCTCTGGCAGTGTCAGGTCTGGAATGTAGTAATCTCCGGCAAGGACATAATCCAGGCCGTTGCTGTCATCATGGATACGTTTGTTCAATTCTTCCATATCGACCTCCTGTATTCGTTTTAGTACGAATCCAGTTGATCGTGTCCCTGTCCATCCATTATTCAAGGCAACTGAACTCGTCACCATGAATTATGGCATATCCCTCCCTGTATTCTGATAATTGGTGGAATAATTCCCGGAATGTCCTGTTGATTTTCCATAGGTGTTCGTGTCAATCGTTGCTTTGCCAAGAAGTTCGCTGACATATTTATGTGTTCCCTGCTCATTGCCGCCTAAATATAAAAATTCATCACAATTTCCCATAATGCTTTCCCACTGCTTCTCAAACAATGCTTTTAACTGCGCCAAATTCTGCAAAATAATACTGACTGACACTTCTCTGGAACGCATCACAGACAGAATCTTATCGAAGTCATCAGGCAGTGAAACATTTGCAAATTCGTCCATGAGGAAATGCACATGAACCGGAAGTCTCCCTCCATATTTATGGTCTGCCAGATAGAACA
>SKER01001523.1_pt1 | contig 18569 bp, 14 predicted proteins | sample 4826961 | NCBI WGS metagenome assembly SKER01 (sample SAMN11008804, study PRJNA524170) | human gut metagenome | biome: Human fecal sample; material: Feces; isolation source: fecal sample from pouch patient p47 | host: Homo sapiens | place: Israel: Tel-Aviv | collected 2016-11-16 | reverse complement strand
TTTCCGCATCCCCTTCAGTGCCGAAGTGGCGAAATCGGTAGACGCAGTTGATTCAAAATCAACCGTAGAAATACGTGCCGGTTCGAGTCCGGCCTTCGGCACCAAGTGATGCAATAATTAGCTACCTAAGGGTGGCTTTTTTTGTGTCCATTTACGTCCAAATTCGTCCATATCCATCTGTAATTCAAAGATAATTTATTTTTCGGCAATAACCATTTTTACTTTGCGGTCTTTCCGTGTTGGTCATTTTTCGTCCATTGACATCCACGCGATTTGGGGGCCAAATTGGGGGCTTAGACGTAGTTCGATAATAGTGAGGCCCCCAAATGGCACTAACAGATCGCGCTATAGTCCACGCCAAGCCTTGTGGCAAGCCGTATAAGCTCAGTGACTCGCATGGACTTTACCTGCTGGTTAACCCTAACGGTTCAAAACGCTGGTACATCAAGTACCGCTTTGTAAACAAAGAGAAAAAGCTCGCTTTAGGACCTTATCCGCTTTTGACGCTTGCACAGGCAAGACGCATGCGTGAAGAGGCACAATTACTGCTGATCTCCGGCATCGATCCGAGTGCACACCGAAAGGCTGAACGTCTTGCGATAACGCCGGAACATACGTTTGAGTCTGTGGCACGCGAATGGGTCACCAGTAACGTGAACTGGTCGGCGGAACATAAGAAGCGGGTGCTGCGTTATTTCGAGCTTTACGTATTCCCCACGAACGGCAGCTGTGACATCACCAAAATGAAGGTCAAAGACCTTCTGGTGCCCATCAAGGAGGTGGAGAAAGCGGGCAAACTGGATGTCGCTTCTCGTCTTCAGCAGCGCACTGCCTGCGTGATGCGCTATGCCGTCCAGAACGGCATTATCGATCATAACCCTGCATCAGATTTAACCGGCGCGGTCTCCACGCCCAAAGTACGTCACCACCCGGCGCTGGATCTGAATCTTATCCCTGATTTCCTGGAAAGAATCGACGATTACAAAGGCCGTCAACTGACTCAACTGGCGGTAAAGCTGGCGCTGCTGCTGTTTATCCGTTCCAGCGAACTGCGCTTTGCCCGCTGGGATGAAATTGACCTGCGTAACGCCATGTGGACAATCCCCGCCGAGCGTGAGCCGATCCCCGGCGTTAAATATTCAGCGCGTGGGGCGAAGATGCACTCCCCACACCTGGTCCCATTGTCACGTCAGGCCATCGAACTGCTGCACGAGGTGCGGCAGCATTGCCGACCGGGAACTGAACTGGTATTCCCCGGCGATCATAACTACCGCAAACCGATGAGCGAAAACACCATCAACAAAGCGCTGCGGGTGATGGGCTACGACACCCAGAAAGACGTCTGCGGCCACGGTTTTCGCACTATGGCCTGTAGCGCGCTGGTGGAGTCGGGCCTGTGGTCAAGCGACGCGGTAGAGCGCCAGATGAGTCATCAGGAGCGTAAGCGCGTGCGGGCGGCGTATATCCATAAGGCGCAGCATCTCGAAGAACGTCGGGAGATGATGCAGTGGTGGGCGGATTATCTGGATGCGAACCGCTTCAGGCATGTGGTGCCGTATGGCTTTAAAAAGTCGCCGGGAGGCACACTCGACCATATGAGCTTCCAGGAGCGCAATGACCGGCAGCTAGAGGAACTGAAAGCCAGAATACTGGCCGACTCGGAATGGCTGACAGCGTCTGAGTTATCGGCAAAAGCGGGTTTCCGTTCTGCCGATCCTGAGGCTGGCCCGAAAGGCTGGAAAGCCGCCGGGAAGATATTCTCGTTGAAGGTCGACGGGGAGGATCTGTACCCGGATTATGTTCTGGATGAGAAAATGCGACCTCTCAAGGTTGTCAGGCTGATTCTCTCGCTGTTCAAAGAACGCAAAACGCCCTGGGGACTGGCTATCTGGTTCGGTTCGGCAAACCGCAGGTTGAGAGGTGGGAGGCCGAAAGATTTGCTGATTTCAAAGTCAGAGTTGGTTCTGATGGCCGCGCAGGATGAGGTGGAATCGGGGGAGTGGGAACGCTAGCTTTTAGTTATTCCTGAATTGGGCTATTTATGTTGGAGGGGAACAGGATCAAAATGACGGGTATTTATATAGACGAATAATACTGACTGTGGCTTAACTAGGTATTCTCTGTAGTTAGTTAAATTTGACCGTCTGTCAAGAGTTGTGAGGTCTGATTTAAGCGAAAGACGCATACAAATGTCACTTTCCATCAGAGCAACTCTATTGGCTGTTTAAAGGAACCATCCAGCTACTAATAATCTTCATTGCCGATCGAATCTGAATACCCAACATCCTATAATCGGTTAGAGTCTCTATTTCTTGGGGGATGAATAGCTCAAAGAATGGCACCAACCATGGCTTACTACGCAACTGAGTTTTCAAAATATCAAGGTACTGGATATGCAAATAACTGCCTTCACTGAAATGATAAAACTACTCACCATCAACTGCGCATTCATAGCCATTGAGAAGAGCAATTTTCGATAAGGGAGGTAATTCAATGCTAACCACTGTCAAGCGGATCTTATTCAATTTTGTATTATTTATGCAGCTATAAAGCATTCAAACCTCTGATAATCTGCTCCAGACGGATAGACATACGGAATCGATAATAACGTCTGATTCTACACAGGGCTGTTGTTGCTGGGTAAGTCTGTCGTACGTTTCGGCGAACAGTGGAAGTTGATATTTTTTGGCAACCTTGTTGAGATTGCCGAAATAGAGACCGACTAACGAGTTCAATGAAGTGGGCTTCAATTATCGATAGAGATAATTGAAGCCCTGATTCATATTAGTTATCATTAACTAATAAAAATTAAAGTTATTTTCTTCATCTCTTTGGGACTCTTCAGAAATCTGGCTATCTATATAAACGATCTGTTCACTTGCCCAATGTCTAACATTGTAATTATCATGTTCTTGCAAAGGTAGAAGGGCTTTTTTATCTGATTCCAAATAGGGTACTAACGATCCACTCCAACCTCGAGACATCATGTTTCCCTTTAGTTCATTAGCGACGCTTTCGATATGTCCAAAATGTTCGAGCAAAGCAATAAATAATGCAGTAGGTTTATTTTCACCTTCAACTTCTTCAAAGATATTTAGGCAGCAGGCAATAAAGACCGGTCCAATTTCAGGATGCTGTTTACACCAATTTATAATTGTGTCTACTGACACTTCTGCCAAGACACTTGGCATATTGTTTACTGTGCTAGATTCTCGATCTAAGAGCTCTTTTAGCCAATACCGCTGCATTCTTTCAGAATTGATGATTGCATCAGCAAATAATGGCCATAGGTTTTCGGAAAAATCATGCATAAGAGTCGTGAGTAATGGTTTTATATAACTCCATATAGTGCCGTGTTCGATGCTATGCTTGCTAGCAGAAATAATCTGTTGCGTGAGCGAAATTGCAAAATCAATATCTTTCACAGCTAGTAGCTTACCAGCCAAGTCATACCAATGGTAAGCATCGGATACACTATCTTTTTGCTCATTATATAATGGGACCGAAGCCACTAACAATTTAAGCGGGGTTCTGAGAGCTTCTATTTTTTCCGGGCTATTAAAACAATACATATACATAATATTTAATGCCGGCCAGTTTGCATGCTCATCTAACTGTGACAGTTGTAAGCAAAAATTGGAAATTGTCTCAGGTTCAATATCGCTAGTAGCATTGCCATAACTCAAAACATTTATATTGTTATAATTTATAACATTATTCTTTATTAGTTCAAATATTTTATTTAAGTGTTTTTTCTGAATTTTTCCTGTGCGTATAAGGTCAGGATAGTAGATTGCTAGATTTTCATCGCTACTAAGTTTATCGATATTTATGTGCCAAAGATCTTCGGATCTTTCGAACAGACCTCTATATAAACCTTGAATGAATTTGTAGTTAGGGTATTCGATAATTTTTAAGTGAAATACACTAAGATCAATTAATGGCTGTATATTGTCTACGCTTTTGGCTAATTGGCATCCAAATGCATAGGATTGCTTCTGCTCTCCTAAAAGTAATGAGTTAATATGTGGGAAGATTATCTCTATATTATTGGATAATTCGACGGCCAATGTTTTTGCTTTTTCTTCAGCTATATCATTATAATTTCCAAATCTATCTTTTGAATACTCATGGATTGGGTTTGATATTAAAATTTTTAATTTGTCTTTCAACTCGGAATTTTCAGGATTTAACAACTCCAACCAATCATTTATAATGCAAAGTGAGTCTTTATCTAATTTTTCAGAATCATATTTAAGGCATGTTTTAATACTATTTAATGCTGAAGGCCAATAGCATCCATTCAACGATATGATTTTCCTTATCGCAACATCTAGCATTTCGAGGCGTCCATGACGAACAAATCCTCTGATAGAGTTTCCTATGCTTAAAAGGATCATTTCATTTTGTTTCTCGCCTTTACCCATTAAGGACAGCATTAAGTCAATGCTTTTTTGCCAATAATCATAAATATCCTGCCATGTTTTTGGTTTCCATTCCTCTAACGGAACTTTAGTTCCTTGGTACTCAGCACCAACACTTCGTGAATTACCAGAGATTGTGATTGCTTGGCTCAAAGCCTCCAGAATTACTATGTCAAAATTTTCTTTTCTAACTTCGATAGCTCGATTTAATAAACTAAATCTAGTTTCGGGTTGCGCTTGTGTTCCTGATAGGCGAACTCGGAACAGCTGTGAAAACATACCTGTAGAATTGTTACTCCATTTTTCGTTTTCAGCAGATGCGAGTAATAGCATACACCATGCGGCTCTTTCAAAAATATGCTCATGAAAACAAAGTTTCTCTAATCCCCAGACTAAATTTCTACGTGTCTCCTTATCTATGGATTTAAGTTGCGCATGATTACAGGAACATAGGAGCTTATATAAAGCTCGACTCGTCGATTCTGGGTTCACTTCAACAAATGCGCGGAATAGTCTCGAACCCCTCTCTGTAATCAACACATCCGCTTGAACAAAAGGGCTAGAACCGCCAAATAATTGCTCTGAAAATTTTTGGACACTTGGTTGGGTATCAAGATAAGCAGCTTGCGTACAGAAACTTTGCATCAAGGAATCAGGTAGAGTATTAATTAATTCTTGTTGGCGATCATAAGATGCTTCCTCCCACCATTCTGATGCCAACGTTAATGCTAGTGGTTTAGGCACTAACCTCGCGTATCTTCCGGCACGGTTAATAATTTGGCGACTAGTGAAAATTTTGAGGACTCTATCAAACACTCTTAAATTAGACCCAGCAACAACTTCTGCAATGTATTTTGCTTCTTCTCCAGCAGTTCCTTCAGATGTGCCAAATACATCAAATAATGAGCAGGCCGATAGAACACCTCGTTCTTCAGAAGTAATATCTCCATCACTATCAATTAATTTTCTTACAACAGAGCTCTTTTCAATTGACCCCAGCAATTTTCCTTCTTTCTGATATTGCTCTGCAATTAGAGTCGCCATAAGTGGATACCCTTGTGCAAATCTAGCTACTCTCTCAACGTCATTTGAACTCATCTCAACTAAAATAGGAGACAGGATTTGCTTAATCGCCTCATTCGATAATGGAGAGAGCTTAATGTGAATTGAATCATCGACTTGCTCATCCGAGTATCCAATGGTAATAACTTTGATAAAACACTCATTTTTTTGGACTTCTTTAGATACAAAATTATGTAAATCAACACTGCAATTCTCTATAATTATTATCCCATGAACGCAGTCTTCGACCATTTTCCGCACGCTTTCTTTGATGAGAGTATCATACCCAGGAGCATCAAACATAAGTACATCGGTGCCATCAATTAAAGGCATTGAATCTATAACTTCCAAAAGCAAGCGCGTTTTACCAAGACCTGATGCTCCTGTTAATCTTACTACGGAACGTTGTTGTCCAAGTGCATCTTTGAGAGCTGACAAGTTATTTTCTCGAATTTCATCAGTGGCATAATGATATGCATGATTTCTTTCTACATTTTTCCAGTCTTCCAGATTTCGAGATGCTAAGTTTCTATATCTGTAAACGGTGTTTTTTTTTAAAATAAAACTTTTGAAAACTATATATGAAGATGACTCGTAACTATCAGGTTTGACAATTGAACTATGATTTGCACCATTAATTGTTTTAACATCATGCTCTCTGAATATACTCTTGGAGCTAGAGGATGAAACGATGTCGTCATTGGCAGCAATAATACTAATAATGTCTAATGTATTATTTAATCCGCTATTAATCCATTGTTCCGTCAAATCATCAAGCTCACCAGAATCTCTAGTTAAACTAAGTAAATGACGGTTTCTTCTAATGATATGTTTCCCTAGATTTGCATAGCCAGAGCCATCGTGTGGGACATCAAAAAAACAGACTTTAGATATTTTATGAACAATATTTTTATTTTTAAGTATAAGCAATAGCTTTTTTAATATCACCCCACCTAAACTATGCCCTGCTATAATTATTTCATCATTTGCGATGTCACATTTTGATTGGATATCGGTTAGAAGGCCGTTTGCAATATTTAAAATACCTGGAGATCTTTTGAATACATTACCCCATGTACATGGCTTAAGAAGTTCAGGCATATTGGTCTCATAACCTAAACAGAGAATTTCATATTCAATATCATTATCCTGAGCAAGTAACGTAGGAAATTTACCCCACGTCCCATCAGCAGTCCCGCCTAAACCATGAATTAATATTATTTTTTTAGCCATTTTAGATCCTTTTTACCATTGGCATGATTTGTAAAAAATTAAATCAATGAACTGATAGTGTACGGAATTTTTAAATTCATATATTAAACCTATTCTAGGTTAATGCATTTCAATTAAAATTCAACAATTTTGGTTATGCTAAAAATGCAATTTCTATGTTTTTTTAATTTATTATTTTTCATATTATCTGATGCAGTCATCGTATTAATCCTGTTCATTCACTTATGGCGCCCTTCCGTAGGAACATCTCCTTTACCTTAACAACTCAGTCGCTTAACATAGCATGAAGTTAGCAATGTCCGCAGCTGGCGCAAATCTCCCTGTGGGAGACGGGTAGATCTACTATGAGCGAGAAGCAGCAAATCTGTCTTCGGGGGAAAGCTGACTTACTCGCTGTTGAGTTGTATAAAGCGGCCCATTATACAGGCATGACCCTGAACCATAAAAACATTAAATCACATCCGACCTAATACAAGTGAGACGTTCCCAGCATTCCGCCCATACCTTGATAAAAACTGTTTTTATCGACATATAGCCAGAACATGTCGATGCCACAAACATATTGTCGGAGAGCTTCGATAGGATTTGGGCGGTCAATCACAGTTTTCTGCAAAGTGCCGTTAATGATGCTTTTTGGGGGGATAAAATGAACGTAACCTCACCCAAAATTCTGGCTCAGGCAGTCAAGAATGCACGCAAGCAACGTAAGCTGACCCAACGTGAAACTGCAGAAAGTATGGGCACGAAACAATCAACGGTTTCAGAGTTTGAGAACCATCCTGAGGGGACCCGCCTAGGTACGCTCTTTAAGATGCTTGCCGCTCTGGCTCTTAAGCTTCAGATCGTAAGCCGGAGGGGCTAAAACAAATCGTCTGATAGCTGGGACCAGGAGTGGTGATCTGTGGAACCAATAAGCTTTATTGATTCAATTCCTGTACCAACCTGGTGTTGATATACAGCTTTTCGCGACCAACGCTCATTTCTTCCAGCACGCCTATCTCGACTAACTGTTTGAGATACGCTGATGCCGTCTGGCGTTTAGCGATACCTCGTTCAACAAGGTTATCGATCCGGCAATACGGTTGCGCGTAGAGCACCTGGATGAGTTCATAGGTATAAATTTTTGGTAGTTTCTCACGTACATACTCGGTCGTTTCTGCCATCAATGCCCGAACAACCGCAATCTTGTCAGTCGTCCATCGGGACGTGTTTTCTACGGCCTCCAGCATAAATAATATCCACGATTCCCAGCCTCCTTCCTCTGTTACCCTACGCAAGAGCGTGTAGTAATCACTACGTCTCTCCAGAATAAAGCGGGACAGGTACAGGATAGGTAGTGAAAGTAATTCATTTTGAATCAGGTAAAGAATATTCAGGATACGACCTGTTCGTCCATTCCCGTCCGGAAAAGGGTGGATGCACTCAAACTGATAGTGTGCAATAGCCATTTTCACCAATGGATCTAAATCATCATCGCCATGTATGAACTGCTCCCAGTTCGCCAATAAGTTACGGATAGTATCTTCACCCACCGGGGGCGTATACACCACGCTGTTATTCTGATCGCGCAGTACCGTGCCCGGTGTTTTTCTTATATCGGTCTGAACTGCGCGTAATTTGGTGCAGATAGCGATTGCTGTGTTTGTGCAAAGTGGATAGGTCTCAAGATGGGTATAACCATCATAAAGCGCCGTACGATAGCGCAATGCTTCTTTGGTTGCTGGATCTGCTCCGTCTGCACGATCAGCATACTGAAAGAGCTGATCGTTGGTCGTTACGATGTTCTCAATGCGTGAGGAATCTTTCGCTTCCAGCATCGGAAGAATGTTAATCAACAATCCCTGGTCGGGGATCAACTCACCCGCTGTTTTCAGCTCTGCAATTGCCGCACGCGCATTTATACACGCTTTTAGTACATTGCGAGTTTCAATTTGCTGCAGATCAGGCGGCAGTTTTGGCAGATCGTTGTAAGGGGCTTCGGGATTCCAGTTCATATATTTATAAAAACCGATTTCATCGACATATAGACATCATATGTCGATGCTATAAGCATGTCACGGCATCATGTTTAAAAAATCGTGTTTTATCGACATATCGCCGCAACGTGTCGATGGCATAAACATGTTTTGGCTATATGTTTAAAAAAATGCTTTTTATCGACATACCCTCAGACGCTTGGCGCAGACTATCTGGATTTGCCTGGGAAGAGACTTCACTACCTGAGATGTATCGACCTTTAAATGAGGTTACTCGGCGACCTTGCAACTGCAAAAAATGCCCCTATTTCATGGCAAATTAACCGCTAAATTCTAGCCATGGAGGAAACTACCGATGTTACCCCGGACACACCGCCAGCTCGTAAGCGTTGAAGTGATGTGGCCTGCTCAGACGCTACCGCTTCCCCTGCAACAGGTAGTCGAAGCATTGAATCAGGGCGAAACGCCCGATCAGATTATTATCCGCATGAACCAACAGGGGCTGCTGGCGTGGCGCGAATACGTATTCGAGCAGGATACACACGATGTCTTTCAGGTGCGGCTGGACAATCAGCATGAAGCGCGGTTTCTCTGCCGCTACGTTACGCTGCCGCTGCACTGATGTCCGTATCCCGGTAACGCGAAATTGAAGAGTGCTGTTTATCCCCGGATAAATTAATATGCTATAAAATAAAGAGTTAGCATATGTCGTTTCAGGGATGATGAGTTGTAAATGAAGAAGAAACTGCCAGACCAGCTTACCAGGGAATGCATTATTGCGGCTATGCGCGCCTATGATGAAGGTGTACGCCACCAGTTCAGCGAGTCCCGGCTGTATGATGTGATCTTTGAAGGGCGCAGTTATCCACCGAAAGCGATAGTCGGTATTGCTGCTTCAAATATGACAGGCGTTGAGTTTTCCCCTGAAGATTTTAGTGGTGGTATCAAGTCGAAATGCGTCAAGTTGCTTACCGATCAAGGGTTTCAGATCGTTGAGAAAAATTTGGGTAACGAGCAGCCTGCCATCAGTATTTTTCCTGATGAACTGCCGCCGCAGAGCGTATTTAATGAAGGTGCAGCTACGCAGGTAACGGTTAACCGCTATGAACGCGACCGTAAGGCCCGGCAGGCCGCATTAGCCTGGCATGGTTGCCTGTGCAAAGTATGCGGCATTGATATGATGAGGGTGTATGGTGAGATAGCAAAAGGTTTTATCCATATACACCACCTGATTCCGCTATCAGACATCAAAGAGAATTACTCTCTGGATCCCAAAAAAGATCTTATTCCCGTCTGCCCTAATTGCCACGCCATGTTGCATCGGCGTAATCCGCCTTTTTCGCCTGAAGAATTGAAATCAATTATTGAATATCATGCGGCTCTTTAGGTATTACAGCCCATTCGCTGTGGCTCGGTGGAAGAGAGTATTTTGATATAAATTGCTATTCGCGCAGCAGCTTAAGCCACGGATTATTCACCGGCACTTTCTCTCCTAACACCAACTTCGGATCCTCCATCAGAAACCCTTTCAACTGACTACTTTTCTTTTGTGGCGCGCGAACCTCGCAGGTCCAGATAAAACTGTCATCATTACAGCGCAGGGCCAGTCCTGACTCCTGAAACATTCGCTGTGCCAGTTTCCAGCCGTCGCCGGTATCGCCTGTAGTTTCTGCTGCGTATGTCTTAAAGATCCCCGGCGAAATCAAGAAAAGATGGTTTTCCACCACATGTACCTTGCCGTTCCGGGTATTCACCGTGCCTGAAGGGCTGGTGTGGTTCTTCAGCCACTGCAGGAAGTTGTTATTGTCACCAAGCCTTGGGTCGTCTGCTATATCCGGCAGCGGTTGAGTGGGTGCGCTAAGTTCAGGGGCAAGTTCTGCTTCACTTACCGGTGTCACATCACCGGCAAAACTGGTGGGGCGTTGTTCTCCCTGTTCCCAGATTGCAGACGGCGTCAGGCGCAGCAGCGTCAGCGGCTCACCGGGCGACCAGCCCTTATCTGAACGAATGATGCAGCGCCAGATTGCTTTATCCTCGTTGGCAACGATAAGCTGATGCGCCAGCAGTTCGTCAAACAGGCGGTTATTGTTTTCCGGTACGCTGGATACGCCATGCTGGAGCAGCCAGGCGCGAACCCGGTCGGCGGTAGTTTTGCTGATAAGCCACAGCGCATCCTCCGTCAGCCAGCCATCGGATCCGCATTCGGGATTATTGAGTCGGTACTCGTTCTGTACCAGCGAACGCAAGGCGGAAAGAAGCTGCTGGGGGAAGGAAGAGGGCTTTTGCGCCAGCGCGGTTTTGATATCGCCGCCGAGGTATCGGGCGACAGAGGCTTTATCAGCTTGCTGTACCAGCTCCGCCAGCGCGCCAGCCCGTTCGAAGTGTCCGGTAAGCTGATAAATCAGGGACGCAAAAGCCGCCGGGTATCCGGCCAGCCAGTTCAGTAATGGCGAGGGTATCAACTGATTAATCAGCATTGCGCCAGCGGCAGGATGTAGATGATAGTCGCGACCGTGGCTCTGGTACTGCCAGCGATAAGGCTGTGCCAGATTACCTTGCCACGGATGCCAGCGGGTGCCATCACGTTGATGAATCTCCATATCCACGGCAATTTTTCCCGTATCGTGCAGCAATGCTGCGCAGACTACCGTGACCGTCCATGCACTCGCCTGTCGGGCTTGTTCTTCTGCACCCGCTTCCGGTGGCAGCAGATAACCTTGGCGCAGCCGGATGGCGTTGCAGGCAACTTCCATCGAATGGTCCAGTAGGCCGCCGGGAATGAAATGGTGATGACTTTGTGAGGCGGGTAGCAGTTGCACCAGTGCGGCGAAGCGGTGAATCGCAGTGAGGATCCAGCTATCGAACAGCATATCTGGCAACGGCGTCAGTTGCCGTAGCTGGTGCAAACAGGACTGGCGTAATGGCGTCGCCAGCAATCGCTCTGCGGATAGTGGTGCAAACCAGCCCTCCGGCAGCGCAGCGTCTGGCGAAGGTTGCGAGTTGTTGAAACTATTCTTTAGCCATTCCAGCATAGCGTTCCTTTCCGGGCAGGCCCCTTTGCCATTGTTGCCCTTCCTTTGCAGTGTCTCCCTTTGGGCCTTTTGCGTGCAGCAGGTTTTTTTGTCAGCCATGAACAGTTAAATATTGTGCTTATCTCAACGGACAAATTTTGTTCAATATGGTACTGGTGACAGAAATAACGCGATCGGTGAGGCCAATGTTATGGTGCGAGTAAACCACGCAGCGCTAGATGGAAAAATAGCAGGTAATTTGCGCACTTTGATTGATGAGGAAGCACTGGCGCAGGCCCGAGATCAATTGGTTGTACAGGGCTGGCAGACAGCAGATGAAATATCCCTACTCACAGATTTGTCTTCTGAACAGTTCGCTAAGTGGAAATGCGAGGGCTGTATTTTCTCGGTACATAAAAAAGGTACTGGTGAGATATTCCCCTGCTATGCACTGGATGAAAACCTGCGGCCATTACCGGTGATGAAATCGATTCTGAATATTCTGACAAAGGTGAAAACGCCATGGGGCATAGCCGAGTGGTTCGCCACCTCAAATGATTTATTGGCAGGCAAGATGCCGCAGGAGATGCTATCGCGCTATCCGGCCAATGTAATTCAGGCGGCGGAAGCCGAAGCATGGCAACTCATCAATGGTGCAGAATAGATGCAGTCAGGGCATATTCTTTTTTCTCCGACCGAGTATGAAAAAAGTGACCGACGTTTTGTCGGCCACTTCAAAATTACCACCAAGCATAAAACATCAACCTGTCTCGCTCAAAATCAAACGTCTCCAGCGTCTCCTTCACCCAGTGGGTGACGGCGCGGACATCTTTCCAGTAGTGTTCTCCATAATCGGTATAACCATAGAAAAAGCCATCAATCGTGGGATAAACCGCGCCGCAGTTATCCGGCGTCAGACTCTGCAGGTCGCTCAGAAGCGCCTGCAAATGTGCTTTTGTGACTTCTAACAGCACCTGGTTGCGCACCAGCCCAACGTGTTTATCCACCCATTTGAGTAACGGGTTCACCTTGCGGAAATAACCCACTCTGGCGTACTGGCTTTCATCGGGCGCGTTTTTTGCCCGTTCGAAAAAGAAGATGTCGAGTCCCATACATTGTTCCTCATTCCCCTTTATCCTTCAGGCCGCAGGTGCGTTGGCTTTCCTCGCTCACCCCGGTCACGTAGTTTGTCTACGCTCCCGGGGATTCGCTGCGTCGCCGCCTTCCTGCAACCCGAATGATTTTGGGGAATATTGAAGGGGAGCAACTTCCCGGCGGGGAAGACTCCCCGTGCGGGTGGGCTGTCAGGCACTAAGCTGACAGGGTTGTGGTACAGCGTTGAGTAGCCATTCACTGGCGTGGCGCGCCATACCGCTGGCGCGGATCACTGCCCGTTTGTCCTGGCGCAGGATATCCAGCCAGTAGCCGATATAGCTGACGTGCTGGAGCCTGCCCTGAATGCCGCAATGGGCGCACAGGAAGGCGCTACCCATCTCCGCCACTAACTCTTCAGCGGCGTATAGCGCTTCGGTGCGTTCCGCTCCGGCAATACCGGGGCGGTTCAGGCGTGAAGCGTGACCGGTGGCGTGCGTCAGTTCATGCAGCAGCGTGGCGTAGTACGCCTCGCTGCTTTCAAACTGTTGCGGGTGCGGCATCATTACCAGATCGGTCGCGGGTTTGTAATACGCTTTCGATTGGCGGCGATGGCGCAGCGTCACGCCGCTGTTCATCGCAATGGCTTCGGCAGTTTCCACAGGCGCTGCGGGCCGGGTAAACGGCTCGGATAGTGACTGCGGCAGGCCGTCGCACTGCGACAGATTAAACAGCCGAAACTCACGAATGATCCCGAAATGCCGCACCTTCGGTTCGCCGTTTTCATCGAGCAATGGCTGACCAAGAGCGTCGGTTTCCTCCTGCGTGCGCGGCAGGTACAGCACGGCCAGGGAAGATTTTTCCCCTCTGCGTACCTGTCCGCCAAGCGCGCTAACCTGATGGAACGTCAGCCAGCGGTCGCTGGCGAAGCTCTGCTTGTCGGCGCTGTTCCACAGCAGCGGCACGTTGATGCCGTGATACGGTCGACCGGATAACGCATTGATCGGGAACGGCGGCTCGCCATCGCGCCACGGGCGGATCCACGGCACATTGCCGTTTTCCAGCTCAGCAATAATCTGGTCGGTGACTTTCTGGTAGATATCGTTGCTTCTGTCCATCGTGCGATCCTCATGGAAGAAGCCGGAGCTACCTCCGTCCGGAAGCGACTCCGACGGGGAGAAGTTATGCCTGTTCAGCCATCGAGACCTGCACATAGTGGCCGTGATAGTTGAGCGATAGTGGTAATGCGACAGGGACTTTCATATCGCCCTGTGGCGGCTGGCAGTAGATCGTAAAGGTGGCTTTCTTGCGGGATGTCCCGGCGGTGCGCAGGGTCAGCAGTACGGCGAGCAACAGATTGCCCAGCCGTTCTTCCACCTGCTGCGGGTCGGCGGGAAATTCCACAGCGGATTGCCAGACATCAGGGGCGATAACCAACGGCATTAACGACAGTTTTTTATCGAAAAGTGACATGGTGTTTCTCCTGTAAATGAATAGGGAACACCCTTCGCAGGGCATTTCCCTGCGGGATGGAATGGTACGTGTATCCTGCGCATTTGCGCCGTTCGCACCTTCCGGATACATGGCGAACTTACTGCATGGCTGGCGGTAGTGTTTTCTGCGCGGAAGATAAAAGGGAGGGGAAAATCATTACTGGCGCTGAAGAGTTTTGTCGTTCCTGAAATGTGAACGCAGGCAGATTGATGCGCACGCATCGCTCAAAAAATGATCTTTTTCAGGCGGATACTGAAATCAGAAAAGCATATGACCTTGAACAGTAAACACAATGACTGGAGGGATATGCTAATGAACCAACAAGATATAAACGCATTAAAGAATTTTGATTTTCTGGCGCGCAGTTTTGCCCGTATGCACGCCCTGGGCCAGCCAGTAGATATCGATGCCGTGACCGGCAATATGAGTGATGAACAGCAAGCATGGTTCCGGGAGCGATACAACCACTACCGAAAGCAGGCTGAGCGGGCGATAGTGATAGAACTGCGGTGATATAACGAACAACGGGCTTAACGGCCCGTTGCGTATTTTCAGGCTTTGAAAATCTGTTTACGGTGCCAGCCGACATACTGTTCAGCAGGCCACTGCGTTTTGTCATAAGGAAGGAATAACTGCTGGCCGTCCCGGTGCCAGAACAGATGGTCTACCACCGGACTACGACTGACGCCGCCAGAGATGCGGATGGTCATACTCTCATCCAGTCCGAACGCCCCCATATCAAACGCGTCATGGTGTAATGTACAGAGCGCCAGGCCATTATTTACCACGCACGGACCACCGTACGCTTTCCAGTGAATATGCGCCGCTTCAATACCAACCAGCGCGCCATCCAGCCGGAGATCGTAACCACAGAACGCGCACCGTGAGTGGTAAGCGCGAAGAACGATATCCCTGAAACGCGGATCGCGGTTCCTGGAGCGATCGATAAAATCGAATCCCAGCTGGTTGGCCAGGATCCGCTGAATACTTTCCGGGAAGCGATCCGTGAGGATCTTCTGAGCCAGTTGGTCGATCATCTCTGGATGTGCCAGCAATTGCTGGTAAGCCGCTTCATCGAAGCCGCCCGCTACCTGGTTATCAATCAGTTCTTTCTTTGTCGGCTGAGTATTGCCCTTGCGCGGTTTGCAACCTTCTGCGTGAGCGATCTCCCAGAAGCCGTCGGTTCGCAGCCGCCAGAAGGGCATATTGGGATAGTCGATGCGTCGCTTGGGTCCAAACTCTTTCAGCAGGCGAGTAAGCGGTTCGTGGATCTCCAGGCCGTAGTTAAACAGGCGTGAATGACCTGCTTTATACTGCGACAGTACATACAACAGCAGTAGCGGTTTATGCGGCGCGCATACGTCACCCTGACGCCAGACAGAGACGTTGGAGATGGCTGATTGCAGCGTTTCAGGAGAAATCACAGGGATGAACCGTTGGCTGGATAATCTTATTGCGATCATGCCCGCAAAAGCTGTGAAGTACAATCGTTGCAAATCACAGGAATTAGATGGAAATCGATGCTTTATGTCTGTAACACTGGAAGGTAAACTGCGTTTATTTACAGGAGTTTTCAGTCACGCATCGTAGAGCTGGCGCTGCTTGCCAGGTGATGCATATAACCGCAGGCGTACATATGACCAGCCGTCCCCAGATGATAATCAACGTGTTGCAAGCGAATCCCGGCAAGCAGTTCACGGCCCGCCAGCTGGCGCAGAAAATAATTGATCACTATAGCGCTGAACTGGCTGAAAAACGTAAAAATCCACGTTTTGCCAGCGATGAGGCTTTTTTAAGCCAAATTACCGCTGAAGTTGGTGGCAGTCGGACTGTTAAAGCGAAAGCTATGTGTCCGCAGGTGATGACGCGTGATAAGCCAAGACCACGGCTATTTTATTGGGGAGAGCCGACGGTTGAGCAGGCGGATGCCAGTGTTGCACCTGAGCCGACGGTTGAAACTGTCACGCTTACCGAACACTCGCTGTACCCAATTCTGACAGAGTATCTCTCACAGGAAGAAGGGTTGTTGTGTCGTCGGGTTGATGAAAAGCGTTCCAGTAACAATAAAGGTTTGGGGGGTAACCACTGGCTCTATCCCGATATTGTCGCGCTGGAGCCTCTGGATAAAGAGTGGGATCCTGTGGTGCAAAACTGCGTTCGCCACAGCGAAGGACGTTTAACGCGGCTGTGGTCTTTTGAAGTGAAGAAGCAACTTAACCGCAGCAATGTGCGTGAATGCTTTTTCCAGGCTGTCAGCAACTCCAGCTGGGCGCATTTTGGCTACCTAGTGGCGACTGAAATTAACGAAGACAAGCAGCGTAGCGTGGAGCGCGAGCTCCAGATGCTCTGTGCGCTGCATGGTATTGGCGTGATACTTCTCGATCCGCATGACTTCACTAACAGCCAGACGCTGATCCCGGCGCGTGAACGTACCAGCGTTGACTGGCAGTCTGTGAACCGTCTGGTGGAAGAGAATCGCGATTTTAAAGAGTTTGTTGAGCTGGTGGGGGAGTACCACCAGACCGGGAAAATCCATAAGTCGTTGTGGAACAAATAACCGTAAACGATAACGTCACTGATTAATAAAACTATGGCCTTTTGACTGACGAGGCCGTGGCTAACGAGGCAGTATTCTGAGAAACACATGAAATTAACCCTTACCCAGCTTGAAACATTGCTGCTCCGCGCTTGTGATGACCTGCGTGGCAGCATGGATGCCAGTGAATACAAAGAATATATTTTCGGCATGTTGTTCCTTAAGCGTGCCAGTGACCTGTTCGATCAGCGTCAGGCTGAGCTACGTAAGCAGTTTGAAGATCAAGGGATGTCCAAACTGGACATCGAGCTGGCTCTTGAAGATCCCGACAACTACTCAGGTAAGTATTTCTATGTTCCTCCGCGTGCACGCTGGAACGAAGAGTGGGAAGAGATTATAGAAGAGAAGGATGGCACTAAAAAAGCGGTCATCCGACCGGCCCTGAAGCATGTGAAAGTTGGGGTTGGCAGTGCGTTAAATAAAGCGCTGGAAGCGATCGAAGAAGCCAATATCGATGTTTTACAGGACGTACTGAAAGGCATTAACTTCAACCGCAAGATTGGCCAGCGTACTCTGGATGACGATACCTTGGCTGATTTTGTACAGAACTTCGAGAAAATTCCGCTTAAAGATGAGGATTTTGAGTTCCCCGATCTGCTTGGGGCGGCATATGAATGGTTGATTAAATACTTTGCTGACTCTGCGGGTAAAAAGGCTGGAGAGTTTTATACCCCGGCGGAAGTCGTGCGGATCTGTGTTGAGATCTGTGATCCTGAAGAGGGCATGAGCGTTTATGACCCGACCGTTGGCTCGGGCGGCATGTTGATTCAGATGCGTGACTACCTGCGTGAAAAAGGCGGTGATGCGGATGAAATCGCGCTCTACGGCCAAGAAAAGATCGGCACCACCTGGTCTATCTGCAAAATGAACATGTTGCTGCATGGAATTTCGCATGCTGATATTCGGCAAGAAGATACTCTGCGCGAGCCACAGCATTACGATGAAAAGAATAATTTAAGACGTTTTGATCGCGTTGTGGCTAACCCTCCGTTTAGTCAGAACTATATCAAGAAAGACATTAAACACCCTGGGCGTTTTGCTGTCTGGCTGCCAGAGAAAGGCAAGAAAGCGGACCTGATGTTTGTTCAGCATATGTTGTCTGTGCTGAAACATGATGGGCGTATGGCGACCGTTATGCCTCATGGTGTGTTGTTCCGTAGCGGTGATGAACGCGAAGCGCGTAAATACTTTATTGATCACGGTTATCTGGAAGCCATCATTGGCTTACCCAGTAACCTGTTCTACGGTACGGGGATACCAGCCTGTATTTTAGTGATGAATAAAGAAGGTGCTGTAAAACGTAAGTCAGTTCTGTTTATCAACGCCGATCGTGAATACAGCGAAGACAAAGCACAGAATCATCTGCGTCCGGAGGATATTGATAAAATTATCAACGCATATCGCAAGGGAAAAACGATTCCGGGCTATGCGCGCGTTGTTCCAACTGATGAGATTATCAAAGAAGATTACAACTGTAATATTCGTCGCTACGTGGACAATGCGCCGCCGCCGGAACCCCACGATGTTCGTGCGCATTTACATGGCGGTATTCCGCTGGCGGAAATCGAAAGTCTTGGCCATTTCTGGCAAAACTATGCCGGGTTACGCGCAGATATTTTTGTGCCCCGTGATGCAGAATATATGAATTTTTCCCCGTCGCTGGCGGAGAAGCGTGATATTG
>SKER01001519.1_pt1 | contig 18594 bp, 10 predicted proteins | sample 4826961 | NCBI WGS metagenome assembly SKER01 (sample SAMN11008804, study PRJNA524170) | human gut metagenome | biome: Human fecal sample; material: Feces; isolation source: fecal sample from pouch patient p47 | host: Homo sapiens | place: Israel: Tel-Aviv | collected 2016-11-16 | reverse complement strand
GGGCAGCTGCGAGGTGACGTCCTCGCCCTGGGCGTTCTTGATGACGAGCACGTCGGCCGTGGCCGCAACCTCGCCGTCGGAGACGTTCGTCGCCGTGGCGCTGGACGCGGCGGCCTCGAGCGTATAGCCCTCGGGCAGGGCGCCGACCGTCACGGTGGCGCCATGGGACGAACCGTCGTAGGTGAACGTGCCGCCCGTGGTGGTCACGACCACCTCGTCGGCGGATTCGGTGACGGTCAGCTTGCCGATGGATTCGGAGACCGTGTAGTTCGCCTGCTTGGCGGTGGCGCCAGCCGCCGCCCAGTCGATGGCGTAGGTGTTGTCGCTCGTGCCCACCTCGGTCTGGCTACCGGTGGTCTCGAAGGGCGCGGACTCGCCGTTGACGAAGCCGGAGATGGTGCCGGCGGCGGTCAGGGCGTTGCCGTTGTAGACTCCGGAGGCGCTCGGCGTGCTCACCGCCAGCGGCGCGGGCGCGATGCGGTACGTCACGTCGACGCTGCCGGCATAGTTGCCCTTGCCGGTCACGGTCACGGTCACCGTGCCCGCATCGGTCGTGTTCCCGGAGTGCGTCAGCTCGTAGTCGACGCCTTCTGCCAGCACCTTTTCGCCGTCCTTCACGACCGGCGTCTGCTGCTGGCTTTCACCGTTGTAGGTAACGTCGGGCAGGCTGCCGACGGCCATCTGGGCGACGCCCTTCGGCGTGACGGTCAGCGTGCCGTCGTTCTGCGCAGCGATATAGTAATTGCCTTCCTTAGCGGTATCCCACGTGATGCCCGACACCGTGTTGGCGGAAGAGCCGACCTCGGTCTGGGAGCCCTGGGTTTGAGCGGTCGCGTTCTCGCCGCCGACAAGGCCTTCGATCGTCGCGCCCGCAGTCAGGGCTTCACCGTCATAGACCTTGGAAGCGCTGCCGGCATTCGCGGTCAGCGGAGCCTTCGTGATCTCGTACGCTTTCACGCACGTGCCCGTGTAGCTGCCCATGCCGGCGATCGTCACGTTGACGACCTTCACATTCACGAAGTCGTCGGTATCGTAGGTCACCGTGTAATCGCGATCCTTGACGAGCTTGTTGCCGTCCTTGTCGGTGACCTCGGGAGCCCATTTGTGCTCCGTGCCATCGTAGACATGGTCGCTCGGCTCGTCGATCGCGGCGCCCTTATAGGAATCCGGGTTCTGCGGATCGGGCGTAATGGACTGAGCCGTCACCGTAAGGGTGCCGACGTGCTCGCCGATGATGTTGTAGTTGTTCTCCGCACCGGGCTTGAGCTGGTAGGAAATCGCGTTCTCGGAGGAGCCGACCTCGGTCTGCGAGCCCGTCGCGTGCACCTGGCCGTCACCGGCAAGGTCAGTCCAGACGAAGCCCGTGTCAGGACGGTTCGGGCCCATGTCGACCCAGTCCTTCGCAAGGGGCGCACCGTCGTACACCTTGGAAGCGCTGGCAGACGTCAGCTCGACGTCGCGCTTCTGGATGGTAAGCGTCTGCTCTGCATACTTATAGCCGCTATAGTTCGCGGCGGAAGCGCGAACCTCGACGGTCAAGGCGCCGGCGTTGATCGCCGTGATCGCGGAAGCGTTGTTGCGCCACTCGGTATCGGCGCTGCCCTTAACGCGATACTCAAGGTTCACGTCGGTTCCCGCGACGGAAGCCGAAGCCGTTGCGGCGCCCGCCTCATGCGAGGATGCATCATATATATAGGTAGCGTTGTTCGGCGTGATGGCGATGCCATCTTCGGCCGCAAGCGCCGTGATGCTCAGCTTACCCTCGTCCTTGGAGATGGCGTAGTTGTTCTCGTTGAAGCCGGCGTTTGTGTCGTATGCGATCGAGTTGGTGACCTCGCCCTGGGCAACGGTGGTCACGGAACCCGTAGCGCGAACGTTGGAAACCTCGCCCATCACAAAGCCGGTGTCTCCCTGCTGCTGCCAGCCGGAAACCTCGGGCTTGACAAGCGCGGTACCGTCGTAGGGCTTAGAGCCGCCCTCGGATTTCAGCTCAACGGGGCGCTTGGTGATCTGGTATGTGCGCTTGACCTCGCCGGAATAGTTGTTGATGCCTTTGATGGTTACCGTGATCTCGCCAGTGACGTTGGTGCGATCGGCGGTGCTGTATTCGACGGTGTAGTCCTTGCCGGGCTCAAGCTTGCGCTCCCCATCCTTGACCACGGGCGTCCACGTCTGATCCTGGCCGTTGTAGACGACAACCGCAGGCGAATCGACGGACATCGTGTTCTTCGGGTTCTCGGGATCGGGAATGATGGACTTCGGCGTGATGGTCAGCGTGCCGTCCGTTACAGCGAACGTGACCTTCGAGAAGTTTTTGCTGGTGTTGGCGAACTGCTCGGAAGCAAGGTTCATCTTGTAGGTGCCGACATCCGTGCCCTTGGCAACGGCCGTTCCGCTGAAGGCGAAGTCGCCTTCCCCGTACAACTTGCTGGAAGCCTCGACGAAGTCATAACCTTCAACGGACTGCTCCAAGCCGTTGTACTCGACGCTCTTGTTATGGCCGGCGATGGTCGCAACCACCTCGGAGTCGCTCGCGGCCACCACGAGCTTACCGAGTTCAGTCTTCACCCAGTAGTCGTTGGCGTTCGTGCCCTCGTTGAAGGTGTAGTCGAAGGTGTTGTCGCTTTCGCCGGCATCGGTCTGGGAACCGGTGACCTTGATGGTCACGCCCTCGCCGTCGATGAAGCCGGTCCCCTCGCCCTTCGTTTCAACCGTCACGGTATCGTTGGTAAGCGGTTCACCATCATATTTCTTGTTATCGCCCTTAGAAGTCAACGTGACCGGGCGGCTGGTAATGGCGACCCATTCCCCGTTTTCCGCGTACTGATCAGCAGCGTAGTTGGGGCTCGTCGCGCGCAGCATCACCAGCTGAGCGCCGAAATGGGTCAGCGTGATACTCGACGGATCGTCCGTCCACTGTTTACCGTCAGTGCTGTACTTCACCTTGAGCGCATTGCCGAACTTGTCGGTGGCTTTTGCGACATACGCGGAAAGCGGCGTGCCGTCGTAGACCTTCTGCACATCGTGCACATCCCAGACGACCTTGCCAGCATCGAGATCGCCGCCCGTAATCTCAAGCGAGCCATCGACGACCACAAACTCCACGTTGGTGAAGTTGCCGCTAGTATTGGAGAACTGCCCGGAAGCCAGGTTCATGTTATAGGTGCCGGCATTCGTGCCCTTGGCGACGGCCTCGCCCTGGAACTTAACGTTTGCTTCGCGGTAGCGATTATCGCTCGTGGCGAAGGAGTAACCGGTCACGCTCTGCTCGGAGCCGCTGTAAGGCAGCGTTGCGCTGTTGCCCGCGATGGTGACGGTGACCTTGTCGGCAACCGGTGTCACCTCAAGGGTGCCTTCTTCCTTAGTAATAGTGTAGTTATCGAAGTTGGTGTTCGAATTGGCCGCATACGTGAACGAGTTGGCCACCTTGCCAGCATCGGTAATGGCGCCCGTCACGTTATAGACAGCGCCCTCGCCTGCAACGAAGCCGTCGCCGCCAACGGTGACGCCATTATTGGTCAGCGCCTCGCCATTGTACACCCGGCTTTCGCTTGCCGAGGTCAGCGTAACGGAACGCTTCGCAATCTTCAGCTCGCCCGGAACCAGCGTTACAGCGAACTGGCTGGACACATCGTTGCCGTTGGCATCCTTCACCACCGGCGCGCCGCTGATGGTGTTCGCATATTCGCCGGTGTTAACGGCCTTCGGGTCGGAGGTATTCAGGCCCTCGACCGTGTACTTCTGGCCGTCCACCGTGAACTCGGACGTTTTCAATCCCGTCGCCGCGTGCTCAACGCCGTCGTACGTATTGCCGATGGAGGAGTTCGCCTCGACCGTGACCTGGTACTGCGCCTGGCGATTGGTAACCGTCAGCTGACCTAGGATCACGTTGATATCGTAGTTGTCTGCCTTGGTGTTCTCCTTCGGCGTGTAGTTGAACGCGTTGGGGCTTCCGCCCACAAGCGTCTGAGAGCCGGTGAAGGTGTAGGTGGCGCCTTCACCCTCGGCCCAGCCGGACTCCACCTCAAGCGGGGTCTGCTCCTCGCCGCTGTTTTTGTTGGTCAGAGCCGTGCCGTCGTACTCCTTCGTAAGGTCAGCGGACTGAAGCGTCACCTTCGCCTTGGAGATAATGACGGAACCGTTCGTGATCTCGAAGCGCACGTTGGGGAAATTGACCGCATCGGCATTCGCGAACTTGCCCTGCAGGTTCATTTCGGTCGTGCCGGCATCGGTGCGCGACACGCTATCTGCGCCGGAGAAAGCAACCTTGGCGCTGGTGTACAGCGCGTTGGAAGACGCAAAGGTGTAACCAGTGGCCGTTAAAGGCTTACCGTTGTAGGTGCCCTTGGCGTGGTCGCCCGCGATGGTCACCACAACCTCATCGGACACCGGGTTCACCTTCAGAACGCCCTCGACTTTGGTCACGTCGTAGTTGCGGTAGGCGCCTTCGGCGTCTTCCGTCAGCTCCTCGCCCGCGGCGTTCACCAGCTTGTACGTGAACGCATTAGCGCTGCTGCCAGCATTGGTCTGAGAACCCGTGACGTCTGCGACAAACTTGTCCCCGGTAGCCAGGCTGCCACTCGTGATGCTGACGGTGCGATCCTCAAGTGGGTTGCCGTCATAGGTTTTCTCGGCCGGCGTAGCGGAAGTCAGCGTCACGGCGCGCTTCGTGATAGTGAGCGAACCATCGACGATCTGGAACTTCACGTTGGTGAAGTTGGCGCTGTTGTTCTTGAAGTCCTCAGGCTTGAGGTTCATCTCATACGTGCCGGCATCGGTGCCCTTGGCAACCTTATGGTCGGCCGAGCCCACAAACTCGATATCCGTGGCAGCATAGTTGCGGTTCGAGATGCTACGAAGTTCATAACCCTCGACGAACTGCTCGGAACCGGTGTAGTCCTTGGTGCCGGAATTCTCGGCGATGGTAACAACCACCTCATCGGCAACCGGCGTCACCTCAAGCTTGCCGGGCTTGTACGTGATGCTGTAGTTGGAGGCCTTGGTGCCGTCCTTGAACACGACGCTGTCCTGCACCACGTTGCTTTCGGTTTTGCCGACGTTGGTGATGGAGCCTTCGACCGTAGCGGACGCGATGTCGTCCTCGCCCACGAAGCCCTCAGCCGTGAACTCACGCTCCGCCTCGGCGGCGGTCAGTGCGGATCCGTTGTAAGCCCTGGTCGCAGAGCCGGCGGTCACGGTTGCCTCAGCAGGCTTGATGGTCAACGTGCCCGGAGCGACGCTGATGGAGAACTCCTCCGTCACGACATTACCGTTCGGGTCGGTTACCTTATAGCCGTCCTTATCGCTCGTGACGATATTACTGTAGGTGCCAGCATCCGTGCCTGAAGCGTTCGCACGGTAATTCGAGACGGTGTACTCAACGCCGTCGAAGGTCCACTTATCCTGCTCCACGCCGGACACCGTGTGCTCTTCGCCGTCATAACTCGGAACGGTATCGCTCTTGCCCGTCAGCGCGATGGCGTACTTCTTGTCGTCCGAACGATGCTTCACCGTCAGCGTTCCCTGCTCAGTGGTGACGCTGTAGTTATTTCCGTTCGTCCCATTTTGGAACTTCCAGCTTTTGTCCTTGATGGTGCTGGCGGAGGTGCCGCACTGCGTCTGCGAGCCCTCCACGGTAACGTCGGAGATGCCCTGGCCGTCAACGAAGCCCTTGGTAGTGAACTTCGGGTCAGCCTGATCGGCGGTCAGCGCGCTGCCGTCGTATTCCTTTTCCGCTGACCCGGCCGTGATCGTCACCGAACGCTTGTCGATAGTGAGCTTGCCGTCCTCAGTCGTGATCTTGAACTGATCGGTCACGTCATTGCCATGGGGGTCTTTCACGACCGGGGTTCCCACGACCTTATTCGTATAGGTACCCGCATCGGTTCCGAACACGCTGGCGCTCATGCCTTCAACAGTGAAGGTCACCTTATTTTCGTTGGTATAGGTATCGCCCGTCACGCCAGACACCGTATGTTCTTCGCCATCATAGGTAACCGTGTTCGAGCAAGCGGTAACCGTAATCGCGTACTTATCTTTGCCGGTGCGCGCGTTGACCACCAACTCGCCAAACACAAGCTGCACGTCATAGTTGTTGAGCTTAGTGCTGGGGGTGTAGGCGGGGTCGAACTTGTTCTCATACGTACCCGGCAGGATGTTGTTTTCGTCACACCAGGTGAGTTTGTCTTTGGCCAAAACGCCATCTTCGCCCACGAAACCGTCGCCGCCAACATTCTTGCTGATATCGGTGCGACGCTGCAGCGTTTTGCCGTCGTAATTCTTGTGACCACCTTCGGACGTCAGGATAACGGTACGCTTGCCAATGGTAAGCACGCCGTCACGCTCAACCCGGAACTTCACGTTGACGTAGTTCTTGGCGGCATCACCCTTGAGCGAGAACTGCGTTTCGGCAAGGCCCATCTTGTACTCGCCGGCATCAGTGCCCTTCGCTTCTGCCTTACCGGTGAAGCTGATATCGCCTTCACCCACACCAGCAGGCAAACCGGAAACGTCGTAGCCCGAGACACTCTGCTCTTCACCGCTGTACTTCTCGCCGCCGTTGTGACCGGAAATCGTAATGGTAACCTCGTCGGTAACGGGGCCGATGTGCAGGTTGCCGGGCGTCGTCTGGGTCACGACATAGTTATTATCGGAGCTGACCTTGCCGATGGTGCCATTCGCGAACGTATACGGGTAATCCCCGGCGTTCGTGCCCTTGCCGCCCTCGAGCGTCACGCCGTCGAAGCTGGCGCTCACGCCCTCGGGGAGGTTCGTCGTGTAGCCATCGACGCCCTGCTCGGAACCGTTATAGGTTTTGGAATCGGAATTCGCCTTCAACGAAACGTTCTGGCGGTAGTAGAACTTCACCACATTCTGAGACTCGTCAGCGCCAAGCTTGAGGTCCTGAACGTTATCGCTGACCGGCGTGTAACCGGCAATCGCCTTGGGCGCAAGCCCAGTGACCTGGTCGCCCACATGGCCCGAACGCTTCTCGCTTGAAATCGGGGTGTCCGAACCCGTCCAGTAGTACTCGATGCTATAGTTCACCGGATTTGCGGTGTAGTAGAAGTCGATGGAGGAGTCATTGCCCACCACACCGGATTTCGTCTCGTCGGAAACAGGCTTATAGCCCTCAATGGAAATGGGGCTCTGCACAACCGTCTGACCCTTCATGTAACCGGAAAGGGTCTTGGACGGCGCAACCTGAGTTGTGGTCCCCTCAAGATAGTAGTTGACCTGGATGGACTGATCGCAAGCCACATACTTGCCGTAGTAGTTCACGTTCTCGCTCGTGCGCATGGGGAACGACACCGCCTGCGTGCAAGCCTGATCGGAGCACCATCCCATAAACTTATATTTCACACCGTTGACGGTCTTCTCATCAGCGGGGGTTTTGGAGGGGGCGGCAACCTGCGCAATACCCTTTTCCAGCTTGTACGTAGCAGCGTCGTACTGAGCGAAGCCGGACGCATCGGCGTCCTGAAGATAGAACACCGCGTTGATCGCCTTGTTGCACTTCACTACCACCTTACAGTCAAGGTGGTACCCACAACCGACATTCGTATTATTCGAGATCTTGTACGGATAGAGCGCGATCTCCTCCACGTCATCTTCCGTGATCTGAGTGCCCTGCTCCTTGGAGAGCGTGTCCTTCCATGCCCGGAAAACGGCGTTCCAATACTGGCTATATGCGCCGTTTCTATCGAGCACCCAGCTTGAACCCGTGCTTCCATCAGGCCATTGCGTCACGCGATTCGCCACGTTGTCGTAACTGTTCTTGCCGCCCGGAAGGTTCAAGCCGTCGAGATTGACCTTGACCCCTAAGGCATGTTTTCCGCCGGAGGGAAACCAGGAGGCAGTGCCGTTGCTGTCCGGGTTGGCGGTAGGGCTATTCTGGAAGAACAGATAACAATTCGTAGCCGAGGCTTTCGATTCCGCCACCGTCAGCTCGTAGGTGGCGGTGAGCACCTTGCCTTCCGCAGTGACCGTGGTGGCCGTGATGGTGACCCTGCCCGCTTTGACGCCGACCACCTTGCCGGAAGCGTCGATGGTGGCGACCGAGGGATCACTCGACGTCCACGTGACGTCCGTATCGGAGTCCGTGGTCAACGTGATGTTCTTGAATTGCTCGACCGTGTCAGTCTCAGGCCCGAAAATGGACAGCGATGTCGCCGCCGGCTTCTTCATCACATGAATGGTGAAGGTTTCGGTATGCCAGCCCAAAGCGTAATACTCGCGCTGTACCGTCGCATCGCCAACTTCACGGCCCGTTGCGGTTCGCAACCCGCTGCTAGACCCGGACAGCTTGACGTTCTCGGAGCCGCTGGACACCGTCCAGCTCTCTCCCCACCACGCGTTTTCGTCACCTACCAGGTCAACGCTTTCGTCAACATAGATCCACTTCTCGAAGTCCGTGTTGTCGGGCTTCTTGGTGGAATCGGCGAGCGTAACCTCATCGCCCTGCGCGATGGAGGTGGGGCCGGAGATGGCACCTGCGCCGGAGACGGAGGCCTGCGTCTTCTCGGTAGCATCATCCTCCTCGGCGTCGTCCTCGATGGAGACGGCGGCGTTATCCTTGCCGGAATCGCTGGAAACAGCCTCAGTCTCAAGCGTCACGGTCGCGCCGGCGGCTACGTCGGCGGCGGAAACGGTATAAACGCCCTGTTCATCGGGGCAGATAGGGTTCTCCTTGCCGGAAACCTTGAGCACCGCCTTCGTAAGGCTATAGCCGTTATCGGGGGACACCGTGAACTTGAAGTCGTCATTCACGGGCACGGTGAGCTTATGCGCAGGCGCAGAGACGACCTGGTTCATATACGCGATGGAGGCGTTGCCCAGCACCAGCTCGACGTCGGCCGTGTCGGCATCCTCCTTCGCGCTCTCGTCCCGCTGCGTCGCAGCGGGCTGCGCGGGCACGGAAGCGCTTGGGGCGGCCTGCTGCTGCGACGTCGTGGACGCAGGCTGCTCGCTTGCCGCAGGCGCTGCAGAGCTCGCCGCGGACGCCGCGGAGCTTGCCGCCGCATCAGCGGCCTTGTCGGCCGTGCTCGTGGCCGCAGCGGACGAGGCGCCTTCCACCTGCGCCGCCGCATCGTCTGCCGCGGCGCCATCGCCGGCGTACACTTGCGACGGTGAAACCGCCGGCCAGCCGAATCCCATCAAGACGACGGACAGTGCCACGGACAGCGCCTTGTGACCCAGCGAGTACCGCTGCGTCATGCTCTCCACCGTCAGCTGGTTGCTCTTTGCCTTCATATCGTTCACCTCATCAAGCGTCTCCGTCGGAAACGTTCACAGCCGAAATACCGTTTCAACCCGCTTCGCCACCGCGCGTGATCATTCGAAGCGCGCAGTCGGCCTAGTGCAGGCTATTGTGGGAAATTATATAACGATTCCCCCTATTCTGTACCTCCCCTGCCACTAAATTTCTGCATTCAAATCAAATAAATTCATATACGAAATCCCAGTTCAATATGAGATTCTGCCCATTTCTTCGATTTGCCCGTAACAAACAACGCCCCTTTTGTATGTCCGCAGAACTGTCACCCCTCCGATAGAAGGGTTTTCCAGGCTTTCCCGACAACGTGACAAACGATGAAGAGAACGAACGATCTCGCGTCAAAACCGTTTAGCTGCGCAGGCCGAAACCCCACCCATCACGCGTATAATCGACGCATCATGGAATCATCCGCTCAGACAAGGCGCACCTCCCCGCTCATCGCCGCCATCGCGGCGGCGGCTTTCTGCGCCCTGCTGTGGCTTACCGCATGCAGCGGATCCGGCAGCGCAGAAGGCGCCGGCAAGGACCAGGCCACCGGCGCCGCGTTCTCCCCTGCCGCAACAGTCGAGGAAACGCAGTTCGACGCGAGCGCCGCCACGGGCGCCAACGACGCGCTCATCGATGCGTCCCACGTGCAAGACGGCTACGTCAGCGTGAGCGCCACTTCGAGCGCGCGCATAAAAGCCCAGGTCATCAGCGGTCAAGCAAGCTCCAGCTTCGACATGCCCCAAGACGGCACGCCCATCGCGTGCCCGCTGGCGTTCGGCGACGGCCCGTACACGGTGCGCATTATGCGCAACACGTCGGGCAACAACTACGTGGAGCTGTGCAGCGCCGACATCGACGTCGCGCTGACCTCGGAGTTCGCCCCGTTCCTGCGCCCGAACGTCTACTGCAGCTACACTGCTTCCAGCAGCTGCGTGGCCAAAGCCCGCGAGCTGGTCGAAGGCCGTGAGAACCAAGGGGAGGCCCTACGTGCGATCTGCACCTACGTCGTCGACAACGTGGCCTACGACGACGACAAGGCTGCGAAGCTCAAGGATTCCACCGGCTACATCCCCGACCCGGACGAGACGCTGCAGTCGGGCAAGGGCATCTGCTTCGACTACGCAAGCCTGGGCGCCGCCATGCTGCGAAGCCAGGGGATTCCCGCGAAGATCGTCACCGGCACCGTCTCGCCGCAGGGCATCTACCACGCCTGGATCATGGTGAATATCGATGGCACCTGGCAGAGCGCCCGCTTCAGCGTTTCCCCAAACACCTGGTCGCGCATCGACCTGACCTTCGCGGCTACGGGAGGCGGGGCGAACGTCGGGGACGGAGAAAGCTACACCGACCGCTATGTGTACTAGCAGCGCTACGTCTTACCCGCAGCCACACGGCAGAAACCGGAACCACCGGACCGCAGTCGAAGGCGCTGCCCGAAGCGCCCCCGTTCCCCCAGGTTACGCATAGCATCCAGCACCCCGGTCCGGCCAGCATCCCGCAGCACGCGGGCGAAAACGCTCGCTACCGAAACCCCCTCGCCCGGTGCATAGTGGCACCGGGGTATCAGCTTCTTCTCAAAAACAGGAGAAAACGCACGTCATCGCCTACTATATGTGAGACAATAACGAACGTTTAAACCGATAACCCAGGAGGTACCGATGACAGGAAAGCTTCTGGAGAGCGGCGCCATCAGCGCGTTCTGCAGCAGCGTGGCGACCATGCTGGCTGCCGGCGTCCAGACGGACGAAGCCGTTCACATGCTTGCGGAAAACCGCGAGCAATCCGAATTCAAGCGCGTATGCGACACGGTCTACTCCAAAGTCGTCGAAGGCTCCAACCTCGCCGACGCCATGGAGGCTACCGGCGCCTTCCCCGCCTACGCAACGGAAACCGTGCGCGTCGGCGAGGCATCGGGCCGCACCGAGCGCGTGCTGCGCAGCCTCGGGCGCTACTACGATAGCGAAGGCCGCGCGTTCGCCAAGCTGCGCAACTCGGTCGGCTATCCGGCTGCGCTGCTGTGCATCATGAGCGTCATCCTGGTGTTCACCGTGGCAATCATCCTCCCCATCTTCTCCAGCGCCTATGAGAACCTGTCCGGCTCCATAACCTCGGGGTCCTTCAACACCGTGGGCGCGTCCATCGCCATCGGCTGGGTAGCCCTGGCCATCGTGCTGGTCGCCACCGTAGCCGCCCTATACGTGGCCATCTGCGCGCGCAACGAAAGCGGGCGCGACCGCGTGACCAAGATGCTCGAACGCTACCCGGGCACCCGCCGGGCCATGTACCAGCTGGCGCTCTCCCGCTTCGTCAGCGCGCTTTCGTCCCTGGTGGCATCGGGCGTGCAGGAGGAAGAGGCCATGCGCAAGGCCATGGCGACCATCGACCACGCCAAGCTGCAAGCCGAGCTGCAGGCAGCCTACGATTCCATGATCGACCTTGAGAACCCGCGCAGCCTTGCCCAGGCCATCGTCGAGCACGAGATCGTCGAGCCCGTATACGGCCGCATGCTGCTCATGGGCACGCGCGCAGGCTCCGTCGACGAGGTGCTCGGCCATCTTGCGCAGGTGTTCTTCGACGACGCCAACATGCAGATCGACGCCGCGGTCGACCGGGTCGAACCCACGCTGGCGGCCTTCCTGACCATCGCCGTCGGCGCAACCCTTATCGCTGTCATGCTGCCGCTCATCGGCATCATGGGCTCGATCGCATAGCGAAGTCGCAGGTAAGAGCCATGTTCCACGAACTCACCGACAACGATATCAAACGGCGGCGCAAGCGCATCGTCGTCACCGCATGCCTGGTGGCGGCGCTCGCCCTCGCCGCCTTCGCCGTATACAGCGTCGTGCAGGAGAGCGCCAAGACGCAAGGCGCCGTGGCGCTGCGCGACTCCATCCTGGCCTCGGCCAAGCAGTGCTGTGCCATCGAGGGCAGCTACCCGAGCTCGCTCGAGCATCTCGAGGAAAGCTACGGGCTGACCATCAACCATGATGACTACGTGATCACCTACGAGTGTTTCGCCGACAACATCATGCCCAGCGTGGTGGTGACGCCCCGATGAATCCGCAGGCGAACGAAATCCACAAGCAGCGCATCCACGCCATCGCTTCCGTGACGCAAGGTGCGCCGTCCAACGAAAAAGGCGCCGGCGCAAGGCGCGCCTTCCCCACGCTGCTGCTAGCGGCGTTCTTCGCGGCGCTACTCATGGCGCTCATCTCGGGCGTGACCGTGTACAAGGCCGTTTCCGCAGACCAACAGGCCAGCAGCGCACAGCGCGAAGGAGCGGGGCTTATCTGCAACGTCGTGCGCGCCAACGATTCCAAGGGAGCCATCGCCCAAGGCCAGGGACCGGAGGGCAAGTCTCTCGTGGTGGTGGAGCCGCTGGATTCCGGCACCTACGAAACGCGCTTCTACCTGTACGAGGGCAAGGTGGTGCAGGAATACAGCCTGGCAGGCAGCGGGTACACGCCCGAGAAGGCCACCGAGGTGACGGTTTCCGACACCTTCGATTTCTCGTACTCCGACGGCCTTCTGGCCGTGACCACCGATCAGGGAACCGCCGAGGTGGCCCTTCGCTACATGCAGGGAGGTGCCTAGGATGACGAAGAACGAGCAGATCGAAGACGCCTCGAAAACCAAAGTGAATACGGCGTTCCTCATCGAGGCGCTGGTGCTTATGGCGGTGCTCATCGCGTCCATGGCCGTGTTCACGCAGCTGTTCACGCACTCGGCGGTTGCGGCGCATCAGGCCGAAGAGCTGACAAGGGCCACGCTGCTGGCCCAAAACGCCGCCGAGGAGTTCTCGTCCGACCCCGCAGCCGTCGCCGCCGGCAAGACGGTCGGCCAGGGCGTCGCCGCCGGGAACGTATCCGCCGTCGACGGTTCCGACGGCCTGACGGTCAGCTGCGACGTCGACTCCGACGCGCAGGGCCGGGGCACGCTGTACACGGCGCACATCACCGTGAGCGACGATTCCGGCGAAGTGTACGCGCTCGACGCGTCGCGATACGAAAGCAGGGTGAGATAGCATGGCAAGGCGAACCGGGGAAGGGGTGCGCATCGGCCCCATCACGCTGCTGACGCTGGTGTCCGTGCTGCTGCTGGCGGTGCTGGCCATGCTGTGCGTCACCACCACGCACGCAACCGAGGCCATGGCGCAGCGGCAGGCCGACGCGCTGTCGCAAACCTACGAGATGGATGCCTTCGGCCAAGCGCTGCTCGCCCAGATCGACGAGCAGATCGCAGAAAGCGGCTCGCCCGCAGCGGCCGCCGCGCTGGTCCAGCACCGCTCCGACAAGCTGCTGGAAAACGCCGCCGAGGCAAGCGGCGCCCGCGACCTGCGGTCCTTCATCGACGTAGCGGGCACGCAGGTCACGTTCACGGTCATCGCGCAGGACGGCAAGGAGCTTGCCGCCACGGCGACCATCGCCGCGAACGGCTGCACCGTGGACGCCTGGAAGATGACTACCGCGCAAGAGCTTCCCGAGCAAGCTCTTCTTTCCACTAACTAACGACGAGAAGCAATAGCATAGGAGGATCGCCATGCAACTGAAAAGCCTACTCGAGAAGATGATCGAGGTGCACGCTTCCGACGTGTTCATCATCGCCGGCCTGCCTCTGGCGTACCAGGCGAGCGGATCGCATGTGCGCACGGACACGGCCCCGCTCACCCCGGCCGACACGCAGGAGTACATCGAGACGATCTACGAACTGGCCGGGCGCGACCTGAGCCTGTTCACCGACAGCGTCAACCACGACGACGACTTCAGCTTCGCCGTCCCCAGCGTCGGTCGTTTCCGTGCCAACATATTCCGCCAGCGCGGCTCGTATGGCGCCGTCATCCGCGTCATTCCCTTCGGGCTGCCCGACCCCGACGAGATGAACATCCCCGAGTCCGTCATGCGCTTGGCCGACCTGAACAGGGGCCTGGTGCTGGTGACGGGCCCCACCGGCTGCGGCAAGTCCACCACGCTGGCGTGCATGCTCGACCGCATGAACCACAAGCGCACGGGCCATATCCTGACCATGGAGGACCCCATCGAGTTCGTGCATAAGCACGGCTCCTGCATCATCACGCAACGCGAGATCCCCACCGACATCGCCAACTACTCCGAGGCGCTGCGCTCGGCCATGCGCGAAAGCCCCGACGTCATCCTGCTCGGCGAGATGCGCGACGCCGAGACCATCGGCACCGCCATCAACGCCGCCGAGATGACGCAGCTGGTGCTCTCCACGCTGCACACCACCAGCGCCGCCGACACCATCGAGCGCATGATCGACGCCTTCCCCGCCAGCCAGCAGCGCCAGATCCGCACCCAGCTGTCGCTCGTGCTGCAGGCCACAGTCAGCCAGATGCTCATCCCCGCGCTCGACGGCACCACCATCCCTGTGTTCGAGGTCATGCACATGAACACCGCCATCCGCAACCTCATCCGCGAGGAGAAGACCTACCAGATCGACTCCGTGATCGCCTCCAACGGCGCCGTCGGCATGCAGACCATGGACCAGGCGCTGTTCAACGCCGTGCGCGAGGGCAAGGTGGCGAAGGACGTCGCGCTGCAATACTCGCACCATCAGGAAGCCCTCCTGCGCCGCTTCCAGGCCGAGGGCTTGTAAGGCCAGGCGAGTGCCTGTAAGGGGCCCAGCAAACCGCATACAAGACCGCAAACGCCCTCCTGCAACCGCAGGAGGGCGTTTTTGCCGCGCTTTGAAGGCTGAGCATGAAAAGGGCCCGCCAAAGCGGGCCCTTTTCATGCAAGGTTTATGAACCTGTTGCTTACATCATGCCGCCCATACCGGCTGCACCTGCGGCAGCAGCAGCGGCCGCCGGATCGGGATCCTTCGGGATCTCGTTGATGGTGCACTCGGTGATGAGGATCAGGGCAGCCACGGAAGCAGCGGACTGTAGAGCCGTGCGGGTGACCTTGACGGGGTCGTTGACGCCCATCTCAATCATCTTGCCGGTGGTGCCGTCGGCGAAGTTCACGCCCTCGCCCTTCTCCATGTGGCGGACCTTGTCGACCATGACGGAGCCCTCGAAGCCAGCGTTCTGAGCGATGGCGCGCATGGGGGCCTCCATGGCCTTGCGGATGATCTCCACGCCGACCTTCTCGTCAGCATCGGTGATCTCGAGCGTGTCCAGAGCCGGGATGGCGTTGATCAGAGCCACGCCGCCGCCTGCGACGATGCCCTCCTCGACAGCAGCGCGGGTAGCCTGCAGGGCGTCCTCGATGCGGGACTTCTTCTCCTTGAGCTCGGCCTCGGTGGCAGCACCCACCTTCAGCACGGCCACGCCGCCGGACAGCTTTGCCAGACGCTCCTGGAGCTTATCACGATCGAAGTCGGAGTCGACGCGCTCCAGCTCCTTCTTGATGTGGGAGATGCGCTCCTGGATGGCGGCCTTGTCGCCGGCGCCGTCCACGATCAGGGCACGGTCCTTGGTGACCTTGACGGTCTTGGCGGTGCCGAGCATCTCGATCTTGGCATCGGCCAGGGTCATGCCGAAGTCCTTGTCGATGACCTGCGCGCCGGTGACGGCGGCGATGTCCTCGAGGATGCGCTTGCGGCGGTCGCCGAAGCCCGGGGCCTTGATGGCCACAGCGGTGAAGGTACCGCGCAGCTTGTTCAGCAGGATGGTGGCCAGAGCCTCGCCCTCAACGTCCTCGGCGACGATGAACAGCGGACGGCCGGTCTTCATGATCTGCTCCAGCAGCGGGACCATGTCCTGGATGTTGGAGATCTTCTGGTCGGTCAGCAGGATGTAGGGGTCGGAGAGGTTGGCTTCCATCTTCTCCATGTCGGTGGCCATGTAGGGGCTGATGTAGCCGCGCTCGTACTGCATGCCCTCGACAATGTCCATGTCCAGGCCGAAGGTCTGGGAATCCTCGACGGAGATGGCACCGTCCTTGCCCACGGCGTCCATGGCCTCGGCGATCTTGGCGCCGATCACGGCGTCGCCGGCGGAGATGGTGCCGACGTTGGTGATCTGCTCGGTGGTGGAAACCGGGGTGGCGTCGGCCTTGATGGCCTCGACCACGGCGTCGGTTGCCTTCTGGATGCCGCGGCGGATGCCCAGGGCGTCGGCGCCGGCGGTGACGTTGCGCAGGCCCTCGGAAACGATCACGTCGGCCAGCAGGGTGGCGGTGGTGGTGCCGTCGCCGGCGACGTCGTTGGTCTTAACAGCGGCCTCGCGGATGAGCTGGGCGCCCATGTTCTCGACCGGATCCTCCAGCTCGACTTCCTTGGCGACGGTGACGCCGTCGTTGGTAATCAGCGGAGCGCCGAAGGACTTCTCAAGGGCGACGTAGCGGCCCTTGGGGCCGAGCGTGACCTTGACGGCGTTTGCCAGCTTGTTGACGCCTGCGGCCAGAGCGCTGCGGGCATCAGCCTCGAACTTGATATCCTTAGCCATTCTAAAGCTTCCTTTCGAATGCGGCCTGCGCGCGGTTCCAAGATACCGGGCGCAGGCCCATGCTTACTGACGAGGTGAAACGATCGAAACTTATTCGAAGACGCCGTACAGATCGTCGGCACGGAGGATGAGCAGATCCTCGCCGTCGACCTTGATCTCCTGGCCGCCGAATTTGCCGTAGACGACCTTGTCGCCGACCTTCACGGGAACGGGAACCAGGTTGCCGTCCTTATCGGGCTTGCCAGCGCCGACTGCCAGAACGACGCCGCTCTGAGGCTTTTCCTTGGCCTCGGATGCGATGAACAGACCGGAAGCCGTGGTCTCCTCAGCTTCGTCAGCCTTCACGATAACGCGGTCGCCCAGGGGTTTCAGATTCATAACGCTGCCTTCCTTTCGCATCGATTACGCGAGATTGGTTTCGCATACCCGTTATTTAACCACTCTGTGTTTCTGAGTGCTAGCACTCTTTGGTAACGAGTGCTAAACACATTGCCTACTATAGCAGCCGACCGTCCGATTGCAAGTGGATTACGGTGATTTATGGCGCGCTCCTTCTTTCGCCAGCTTTCACATCACGCCGGGCTTCACCAACCCGCTCTCGTAGGCGCGCACCACCAGCTGCGCGCGGTCATGCGCATCGAGCTTGGCCATGATGCGCGCGAGGTGCGTTTTGACCGTTGCGGGGCTGATGAACAGACGCTCGCCGATCTGGTCGTTGTTCAAGCCGCGCGCCACCAACGTGAGGATCTCGCGCTCGCGGTCGGTGAGCTGGTCGATGCCGCATGCCGCGGCGCCTGCGGGCACGCCCGGGCGCGCCGCCACGAACGTCTCGATGAGCCGGCGCGTGATGGACGGCTCGATGAGCGCCTCGCCCGCCGCCACCACGCGCACCGCCGATGCGATCTCGTCGGGCTCGGCGTCTTTGAGGAGGAAGCCGCCGGCGCCCGCCGACAGCGCGTCGTACACGTATTCGTCCAGGTCGAACGTGGTGAGGATGAGCACCTGCACGTCCTGGAGGGCGGCGTTGGAGCGGATGGCGCGCGTAGCATCGATGCCGTTGACGCGCGGCATGCGGATGTCCATGAGCACCACGTCGGGGCGCAGGCGCTCGGCAAGCTGCACCGCCTGATCGCCGTCGCGCGCCTCGCCCACCACCTCGATGCCGTCGTAGGACGACAAGATCATGCGGAAGCCGCTGCGCACCAGGTCCTGATCGTCGGCCACTAGCACGCGCACGGGACGCTTCGCACCCGCCGCCTGCAAAAGGGTGCTCGCTATACTGGCGGGATCGGCCGCCTGCGGGGAGGTACCGGACTCGCTAGCCGGGGTTGCCGGGGTTGCCGGGGTTGCCGGGTTGGCCGGGTTGGCGGGGCTTGCTGCGTTTGCAAGGTTGGCCGGACCTGCCAGGTTGGCCGCCTGCGAGGATGCGTTTGCCGCGCCTTCGCCGTCGAGCGTCTGTTCCATTCGCTATGCCTCCGTTCCGCGAAGCGGGATGCTCGCGCGCACGCAAAACCCGCCGTTTTCGCCATCGCCTGCCGAGAACGACCCGCCGAGCACGTGGATGCGCTCGGCCATGCCCGCCACGCCGTGGCCCGCGCCATCGGCCGCCCGCGGCAGCTGGGGGGCGGCCATATCTGCCGGCTGCGCCGCCACGCCGCAGCCGGCGCCGTCGTCGCTCACCTCTATGCAAATGCCCTCGCTACCCTCTGAGCGCACCCTCACCGCGATATGCAGCGCGCCCTCGTCCTTCATAGCGTGGCGCACCGCGTTCTCCACCAATGGCTGGATGATGAAAGCGGGCACTGGCGCGTCCTCGACCCCGTCCTCTATCTCCGTGGTCGCGATGATGCGGTCGTCGCCAAAGCGGGCGCGCTCGAACGTGAGGGAGCGGTTGGGCTGGGCGAGCTCGCGCGAGAGGGGG